>ENA-ORXT01002457-ORXT01002457.1-marine-metagenome-genome-assembly--contig:-NODE-2457-length-22274-cov-27.098302_pt1 | contig 22274 bp, 22 predicted proteins | sample MGYA00237868_ERZ511482 | MGnify/ENA metagenome assembly ERZ511482
ATAGAAAACGGGGCTAATTTTTAGAGTGCACTAAGTCGTATTAAACCACAAAAAAAATAACATTTCTAAAAATAATGCTAGATTTTATTACATAATTACCCATCAGATTTTATGCGATTGCCATAACCAATAAAACACCCTCATCAGCCGCGCCTAACTTAAAATTACAATGATTAATGCCTTGCACTTCATCATTATCTGTCCAAAATAACAAATAACCATTTGCCAAAATTAAAATGGTCTGACTTCTGAATAGTTACGAAAAACGAATATTGTAGATATTAAACAGCCAAAATGCAAAGCCTCATACAATTCAATTTTCAAACTAATTTTTGTTATTAATAAATCGTGTATTTGCAATTTTGTTAGTGACTTTTATTTAAAGTTTAATCTTGAATAATGTTTATACGCTTTCTAAAACCACCGCATAACCTTGTCCAACACCTACGCACATAGTTACCAAAGCATATTTTTGCCCTGTAGCTTGCAATTGTAAAGCGGCACTATGCAAAATACGAGTACCACTTACCGCCAATGGGTGGCCAATGGCAATAGCACCACCTTTTGGATTTACACGAGCGTCATTATTTGCCAAGCCCCATTCTTTTAAACAAGCAATACATTGAGCAGAAAAAGCTTCATTCAACTCAATAATATTAACATCAGCCATGGTTAACCCTGCTTTTTTTAACGCTTTGTTACATGCACCAACTGGGCCAATACCCATTATTCGCGGTTCAACACCTACTACGGCAGAACTTACAATTTTAGCAAGCGGTTTCAAATTGTATTTTTGCAAAGCCGTTTCCGAAGCAACAATCATAGCAGCTGCACCATCATTTAAACCACTAGCATTGCCTGCGGTAACCGTGCCTCCTTCATCTAGTTTTTTAAAAGCTGGCCTAAGTTTAGCCAATACTTCTAATGAGGTGTTGGGTTTTATAAACTCATCGTCACTAAATATAATTGGGTCTTTTTTTCTTTGTGGAATTTCAACTTGTACAATTTCATTTTTAAACCAAGCTGCTTGTTGCGCTTTACTGGCTTTCATTTGCGACCAATAGGCAAATTGATCTTGTTCTTCCCGAGTAATATTATATTTTTCAGCTAAATTTTCAGCAGTTTGTCCCATACTATCTGTACCAAACATGGCTTTCATTTTTGGGTTCACAAATCGCCAACCAAAAGCACTATCTTCCATTTTTGCATCTCTACCAAAAGCTTTAGAAACTTTAGATATTATAAAAGGACCACGTGTCATATTTTCTACACCGCCAGCAATAAACAAATCACCATCGCCGGCTTTTATGGCACGGTTGGCATGTATTACCGACGACATACCAGAAGCACATAAACGATTTACCGTTTCGCCAGGAACAGAGAAGGGCAGACCAGCCAGCAGCAAACACATACGTGCTACGTTTCGGTTATCTTCACCAGCTTGATTGGCGCAACCAAACATTACCTCATCATAAGCATTTAGCGGAATGTTGCTTTGTTTTTCACATACTTTTTTAATGACTAAAGCTCCTAAATCATCGGTTCTAATAGTTGATAAGCTGCCGCCAAAATTGCCTATTGGTGTTCTAACTGCATCAACAATATAACTTGAATTACTCATTTACGATAATGTGTTTAAATATTTTTTGAAAGATGTGTAGCTGGTATCCATTGCTAATGCTTGTTTTTTTCTACCAATTAAAGTAGCTAAATTTTCTGGTATTTCCACTTTAATATTAAGCACTGGCTCAACTGTTGGTAAAAATTTTGAAGCGTGTGCTGTTATCTGAAACAAACCTAAAGCTTCTGGATTGTCTTTTAAATAATCTTTTAAACCCAAATAACCCACCGCACCATGTGGGTCAGAAATATAATTGTATTGCTGGTAAATTTCTTTTAAGGCTTCGTTGGTTTGTTCATTATTATAAGTGTAAGATGCAATGTTCTTTTTTATCTGTTTTACATCATTATCAAAAATATCATTTATGCGTGCTAAGTTGCTTGGGTTGCCAACATCCATTGCGGTACTTAATGTTTCTTTTGATGGTTTGGCTTTAAAAACACCATTTTGTAAGTAATGAAAAAACCCATCATTATCGTTTACAGCAGCTATGAATTTATGTATGGGTAAGCCCATTTTTTTGCCAATAAGCCCAGCGGTTATATTACCAAAATTACCACTTGGCACCGACATTACTACAGGTCTGTTTTTATCCATCACCTGTTTTATAGCTTCAAAATAATAAAATATTTGAGGCACTAAACGACTAATGTTTATAGAATTAGCAGAGCTTATTAAAAGTCTTTTTCTCAACTCTTCATCTAAAAAAGCTTGCTTTACTAAAGCTTGGCAATCATCAAAAACGCCATCTACTTCTAAGGCAGTAATATTTTCGCCTAAAGTGGTTAGCTGTAATTCTTGCAAATCACTCACCTTGCCTTTGGGGTACAAAATGGTAACTTTTATGTTGGGTACTTTGTAAAAACCCAATGCTACTGCACCACCTGTATCGCCCGAAGTTGCTACTAAAATATGTAGTGGCCTTTTTTCATCTTTAACAAAATAACTCATTAAGCGAGCCATAAATCGTGCTCCAAAATCTTTAAATGCTAATGATGGGCCGTGAAACAACTCTAATGCGCCAATATTGTTAGATAACATTTTTACAGGAGCTTCAAAGTTTACTGCTTCATCAACTATATGCTTTAGTAAATCTGCATCAATTGAATTTTGTAATAAAGTATGTGCTACTTCATAAGCAATTTGCCTAAAACTGTAAAGTTGAAAATTATTTATAAACGCTTTACTTAGTGGTGTAATGCTTTCGGGCATATACAAACCATTATCGTTAGGAAGGCCATTTAATACAGCCTCTTTTAAGGTAGCCAGAGGTGCTTTGTGTTGAGTACTGTAAAATTTCATATTACGAAATAATTGAATTATTTGGTATTAGCGAATAATTATTGGGTGTTTTTTGAGTGTATAAGTCGATCTTTTAGGTAAGTAATTACAAAACCTTTGCTCCTTGTTCGCATACCTGTGTTATATAATTTAGACTGCCAATGTTTATTTCTTTAAAGGCTTGTTCAAACATTTCCAACAATTCTTCAGCTTCTTTTTTAGTACTAACCATTGCAAACATAGTTGGACCAGAGCCGGAAATACCGCAGGCAATAGCATTTTGTTGTTGTGCAATATCTTTAATTTGAATGTAACCAGGTATTAATTGTGCTCTAATAGGTTCTGCAATATAGTCTTGCATAGATTGACGCATTAATTCTACATCGTTTTCATATAAACTAACTATAAAACCGCCTAAATTACAAAACTGACTTACTACATTATTTAAAGGCACGCTATTTTTAAGCAACATACGGGCTTGCTTGGTTAATATTTCTACATTAGGCTTTGTTATAACTATCCAAACATCTTTTAAAAAAGGCAATTGCTTTACTCGCAAAGGGCTATTGCTAAGCGTAATTACCAAACCACCTAATAAAGATGGAGCAATATTATCTGCATGCGCTGTTCCGCTGGCGGCCTTTTCGGCTTCCATTAAAAATGGCAATAATTCTGTTTTGCTGAAAGGATTATCGAACAATTTGTTTACTGCTACTACTGCTGCAACTGCGCTTGCAGCACTACTGCCTAAGCCACTACCTAAAGGTAAGTTTTTTTTAAGATGAATATCAACGCCTTGCCTTGTATCTAACTTTCTTAACAAAGCATTTACTGCAATACCAGCTGTGTTTTTATTACTATCTTTCGGTAGTTTGCCACCATCACCTTCAATGCTAACAATTTGTGTTGTTTTGTTATCATTAAATTTAACACCAACTTCATCGCCAGGTTCGTTTATGGCTAAACCAAGCACATCAAAACCTACAATAACATTACCAATTGATGCCGGAGCATACGCTTTAATCAATTCTTCCATATAAATTTTTTAGACTAAATATTTTGCAATATTAATAATTTCTGCAAAAACCCCTCCAGCGGTAACGGCAGCACCTGCACCTGGACCTTTTACAACCAAAGGTCTTTCATTATATCTTTTGGTGGTATAAACTACCATATTATCGCTACCCGAAAGGTGATAAAAAGGATTGTCAATATCAACTGCTTGTAAAGCTACAGAAGCGTTTTCTTTAGTAATGGTTGCAATAAAGCGCAAACGTTTACTATCCATTTCGGCTTTGTTAATTATCTCCGTAAAATAAGCTTCATTATTTTTTAGTTCATTAAAAAAGTCGGCTACGCTTTCTGCATTTAAACAAGCTGCGGGTAAAATGTCTTTAATTTTAATATCGTCTAACTCTATTGTTTGTCCAGTTTCTCGTGCTAATATTAAAACTTTGCGAGCTACATCTTTTCCACTTAAATCAATACGAGGGTCCGGTTCAGTAAACCCTTTTTCTTTGGCTTGTTCTACTATTTCGGTAAAACTATTTTTAGAAGTAAAGTTGTTGAAAATAAATGATAAAGAACCAGAAAGTACGGCCTCAATTTTTATAATTTCATCACCGCTCGAAATTAAATCTTTTAACGTAGAAATAATTGGTAAACCTGCTCCTACATTTGTTTCATACATAAATTGTGCACCCGATTGACTGGCTCTTTCTAATAACTCACGGTGTTTTTGGCTGTTTTGAGTTTTAGCAATTTTATTAGGCGTAACTATTGAAATACTGTTGTTCAATATTTTTAAATAAGCATCAATTGGAGCTTCGCTGGCAGTATTGTCTACAAAAACGGTGTTGGGTAAGTTTAGCTGAACCATCTCTTCCACAAAAGCGTCAAAATTTGCTTTTTGCCCTTTGGCATCCATTATGGTTTCATGATCGTTAAGGTTAATTCCATCTTCATCAATTACCATTTTTCTGGTGTTGGTAATGCCTATTACTTTTAAATCTAACTTATATTGGTTTAATAAGCTTTCGTATTGATTTTTTATTTGGTTAATTAATGTATTGCCAATTAAACCTGTACCTACTATAAAAAGATGAAGTGTTTTTGTTTCTGATAAAAATAGCGCATCGTGTAAAACATTAATGGCTTTTATTTCATTTTTTGCTTCTACAACTGTAGAAATATTTAACTCGCTGCTACCTTGTGCAATGGCATTTATGTTAATCCCATTTTTACCCAATGCTTGAAATAAACGACCAGAAATACCAGTAGTACTGTTCATATTTTGACCAACAATAGCCAATATACTTTTATTGCTATCAACAATAATTGGTTCAATGTCGCCTATGCTTAACTCTTTGTCAAATTCGTTTTCAGTTACTGTTTTTGCCAAATCGTTGTTAGATGGATCAATAGCAAAACAAATAGAATGTTCAGAGGAAGCTTGGCTAATTAAAATAACGCTAATGTTGTTTTTAGCCAGCGTTGTAAATAACCTTCCGGCTATACCTGCTACACCTATCATACCTGCACCTTGTAGCGTAAGTAATGATATGTTTGATATGGAAGAAATCCCTTTTACAGGGAAAGTTTTTTCTACCGTTGGAGGTTTTGAACTTATTAAAGAACCTTCAAAACTTGGGTTAAAAGTGTTTTTAATTCTTATAGGAATATTTTTTTGTAGAACCGGTTTTATGGTTGGCGGATAAATTACTTTTGCGCCAAAGTGTGATAATTCCATGGCCTCATCATAAGAAAGATAGTTGATAGAAAAAGCTTTTTTTACTTTACGAGGATCGGCAGACATTACGCCATCTACATCTGTCCAAATATGTAATTCTTCAGCATCGCAACAAGCCGCCAAAATAGAAGCCGTATAATCCGAGCCGCCTCTACCCAAAGTGGTAGTTTCTTCCAAATCATTTGAAGCAATATAACCACCCATTACATAAATACCATTGCTGCGTATTTGTTGTAAACAATTGTTTTTGGTGGCTTCAAAATTTACGTGTGCTCTGCCAAAATTGCTGTTGGTAATAATTATGTTGCGACTATCAACAAAATGAACATTGTCCATAGTTGCTTTAAAATAGGCAGCTATAATTTTTGATGATAGCAATTCGCCATAACTACAAACACAATCTTTAGTGCGAGCCGACATTTCTTTTGTTAAGTTAATGCCTTTTAATAAGCTCTTTAAATTCTCCGATTTTTCTTTTAAAAAATCAACATTCTGAACTTTTGTCTGTGCATCTGCTAATAAATCATCAATAGCATTTGTATGACGATTGTATATGTCATTAAACTGTTGTGTATAGGTTTCATCTTTTGCAGCAGCTTTTGTACCAGTATCAATTAAAGCATCGGTAATGCCACCAAAGGCAGAAACAACAACAACAATTCGCTTGTGGGTTTTTGCATAATCAGCAACTATGGCCTGTACTTTTTTTATGGTATCGGGGCTGGCTACGCTACTGCCACCAAATTTTAAAACAAACATAAATTATTATTTATTTGGAATAAGGCTTTCTGTGCTAAATATGGTTAAGATAGTTTTTTGGCGTCTTCCATAAATTGAGCTAAACCTTTATCAGTTAATGGGTGGTTTAACAAGGCTTCAATTGATTTTAGCGGGCATGTTGCCACATCGGCTCCTAACTTAGCACATTCAATTATGTGAAATGGGTTGCGTATAGAAGCTGCTAATATTTCGGTATCAATAATTTGCTTTTGAAATATGTTAAAAATGTCTTCAATTAGGTTTAAACCATTCCAACCAATATCATCTACTCTGCCAATAAATGGACTTACAAAGTTAGCTCCAGCATTAGCTGCTAATAAGGCTTGCCCAGCAGAAAATATTAACGTACAATTGGTTCTTATACCGTTTTCTTTAAAATAATTAATGGCTTTTAAACCTTCTTTAATCATTGGTACTTTAACTACAATGTTATCGGCTAAGCCAGCAAACATCTCACCTTCACTTTTCATACCTTCAAAATCGGTGGCGATTACTTCAGCACTAACATCTCTGTCACCAACTAAATTGGCAATTGTTTTATAATGGTTGTTTACATTTTTGGCACCTTTAATACCTTCTTTTGCCATTAATGATGGGTTAGTAGTTACACCATCAATTACACCCATTGCCAAAGCTTCTTCTATTTGTGCTAAGTTGGCTGTGTCAATAAAAAATCTCATTAAATTGTAGTGATATTGTTTAAAATAGATAGTTTTAAACGCTTTTATATTGTGCTAAGAAAAATGCAATTTGTACTTCTTTCAATTTTAATAGTTGTTTTTTAACCATTAAAGGCTTAAAAGGAGCTAAAGCTTGGTTTTATTCTTAAAAAAAATAAATAACGGTAAAAACAAAAAACCAGACAAGTTACTTACATCGCACCGCTCAACCATATACCCTTGCTCGCTTCCGCGCCTGGGGGATTCAACAGGAGCTGGTCGTATAAGACCTGTCTGGTTTGCAAAAGTAGTAAATTATAAATTAGTAAGGGTGTTTTGTTTTGAAATATTTAGTTTAATTATGAAGGATGAATATGAGGTTTTGGATGATGCGATAAATTAGTTTTCAAAATTAAGTTAAAATTTATGTTTGGAAAAGAGGGTTTACTGTATTAATAACAATTTTGATGAGCTCGTTTATAAAAACCTTTATATAGTTGTTTAATATTTTAACTTTGCCAGCTAAAATGAAAGTAATATCATTAACTGGCTCGGTTTTTTGTTTATTTTCGGTAGTATTAGGTGCCTTTGCAGCACATAGTTTAAAACAGTTTATTGAGCCAAGCTCCGTTGAAATATTTCAAACAGGCGTAAAATATCAGTTTTACCATGGTTTAGCAATTTTGTTTTGTGGTTTATGGTATAAATTTGAGCCAATTTCTACTTTAAAAATAAGTACATTATTGTTTAGCATTGGAATTTTTCTCTTTTCTGGATCGCTTTATTTACTGAGCTTTAAAGCTGTTATTTGGTTACCGTTAAACTTAGTTGGGCCAGCTACGCCAATTGGTGGCGTATTTTTTATTGCAGGTTGGGGCAGTATTATTTATACAATTCTTAAAAGTAAACCTATTAATATAAATGAATAAAAATTATAATAAACTAAAAAGTAATTTAGAAAAAATTGCAGATTTGAACAATGCAATTTCAGTATTACATTGGGATCAAGAAGTGAACTTACCAGAAAACGGAAGCTCAATCAGATCGAGGCAATTGGCTACTTTAAGTGGAATAGCGCACGAGCAATTTACTAATAATGAAATGGGTGATTTGTTGAATGAGTTAAATGTAAAAAATGGCTTAGATGACAGACAAAGAGCTAATGTAAATGAAACATTAAAGGCTTATCAAAAACAAAGAAAATTGCCTAAAGTGTTTGTAGAGAAAATGTCAGAATCTATTTCTAAAGCTTATTTTGCGTGGCATAAAGCCAAAGAAGCCAGCGATTTTAAATTATTTGAAAATGAGTTGAAGGATTTGGTTGGCCTGGCGGTTGAAAAGGCGGAATTATTAGGTTTTGAAGATCATATTTACGATGCTTTGTTAGATGAATATGAACCAGGTTTAAAGGCCAAAGAAGTAACTATAATTTTTGAAGATGTTAAAAAGCAATTGGTTGATTTTGTAGCCAAAATTGCAGCACAGCCTCAAGTAAATGATGATTGGTTGTACAAAACTTACAACAAACAAAAGCAATGGGATTTTGGTATTGATTTGCTAACTCAAATGGGCTACGATTTTAAAAGCGGCCGGCAAGATTTATCAGCACATCCTTTTACTACCAGCTTTGGGCCAAGCGATGTTAGAGTAACTACTCGAATTAATGAAAGTGATTTTAAAGAAATGACCTGGAGTTGCATACACGAAGGCGGCCATGCTTTATACGAACAAGGTTTATTATTAGCAGATTATGGTTTGCCAACCGGTGAAGCTATTAGCTTAGGTATTCACGAAAGTCAAAGCCGTTTGTACGAAAATAATATTGGTCGTTCTTTACCATATTGGAAACATAATTACAGTAAATTACAACAGCTATTTCCAAGTAATTTAAACGGTGTTTCTTTAGATGATTTTTACCGTTCTATTAATAAAGTAGAACCATCTTTAATAAGAACTGGTGCAGATGAATTAACCTATCATTTTCATGTATTAATTAGGTTTGAAATTGAAAAGGCTTTAATTGAAGGTAGCATTGCAGTAGCAGAATTGCCAGAAGTTTGGAATGAAAAGTACAAGCAATATTTAAACATTACGGTACCAAATGATGCAGAAGGTGTGTTGCAAGATATTCATTGGTCGCATGGTTCTTTTGGTTATTTTCCAACTTATTCTATCGGTAGCTTTTATGCTGCGCAATTTTTTGATAAAGCAAAAGAAGATATGCCTAACTTAGTAAATGAAATTGAGCAAGGTAAATTAAGTAACTTATTAACTTGGTTGCGTGAAAATATTCATCAATATGGTAAAATGTATTCTGCCGATGAATTATGTAAAAAAGTAACCGGCAACAGTTTAAATTTCGATCATTTTATGAACTATGCTAAAGAGAAATACGGCTATATTTATAACTTATAATTAGAAGTTGATTGAATAAATATCAAAAAAAAATCGCAAACTTTCTAAGTTTGCGATTTTTTTTATCTAAAATTATGCTTAGCTATTAAGCACTTTTTAAAGCCTTGGTAACAAAGTTTTTAACGGCAGCCCAAATATCTTTAGCCATAGGTTTGTATTGCTTAAATTGATCTTTGGTTAACATCCCTTTAACATCTTTTAAATTGGTTTTGTTCATTCCTTTCAACTCTTTTACTGCAGTTTTCCAGTTGCTTTCGCCTTTCACTAAATCCATTGCTTTTTTCAGCATATCAGCATTTTTGCCCATAATAGCTTTGCCTTCATCTTTTTTAAGACCCATTGCCTTAAAACTTTCTCTCATATCACCAATGCCAGCATCTTTCAAAATGTTGAAACCTTCCATTTTAGGCATTTTCATTTTTTTATCGCCTTTAGGTTTTGCTGGCGATTTAGGTTTAGCAGGCTTGTCTGCTTTCATTTTTTGCCCTGCTTCTTTAGTTTTATCAACCGCTTTTTCACCCATTTCTTTGGTTTTGTCAACGGCTTTTTCACCTGCTTCTATAGTTTTATCAACCGCTTTTTCACCCATTTCTTTGGTTTTGTCAACGGCTTTTTCGCCTGCTTCTATAGTTTTATCAACCGCTTTTTCGCCAGTTTCTTTAACTTTTTCAACAGCTTTAGTACCTGGGCGATCTGCTTTTTCAGATGGCTGAGAGGTTTGAGCGAAGGCATTAATAGTGGTGCATAGTAGTATTGCTACAAATAAATTTTTCATTATAAATTTCATTTTAATTATAATTAGTTGTCAATATGACGTTAAAATTACAAAATGGTTAACCCAATCACAAAATGGCTAACTCAATTTAACCCATGTTATGATATACAGCAAGTACATCATCATCATCTTCTAATTTTTGAATTAGTTTATCTACTTCTTCTTCTTGTTCTTCTGTAAGTTTCTTCATATCCATTGGCAATCGTTCAAAACCCGAAGTAATTACTTCTAAGTTCATATCGTCTAAAGCTTTTTGTAAATTACCAAAGTTAGGAAACAAACCGTAAATCATAATAGTTTGCTCTTTAGCGGCCTCATTTTCTGCATCTGGATCGCCATCTTCGGCAAAAAGTTCTTCTACGCCTGCATCTATCAATTCTAACTCTAACTCTTCTAAATCAATTTCATCTGTTCTTTTTATTTGAAAAAAACATTTTCGTTCAAATAAAAACTCTACCGAACCGCTAGTACCTAACGAGCCATTAGTTTTGTTAAAATAGCTGCGTACATTGGCAACTGTTCTATTGTTATTATCAGTTGCGGCTTCTACCAAAACAGCTACGCCGTGTGGTGCATAACCTTCAAATACAATTTCTTTAAAACCCGAAAAATCTTTTTCACTAGCCTTTTTTATGGCTCTGGCAATATTGTCTTTAGGCATATTAGCTGCCTTACCATTTTGTATGGCCATACGCAGGCGAAGGTTACTTTCTGGGCTAGGCCCACCTTCTTTAACTGCCATAGAAATTTCTTTTCCAATTTTTGTGAAGGCTTTCGACATTGCCGCCCACCGTTTAAATTTTCTGGCTTTTCTAAATTCAAAAGCTCTTCCCATTTTACTGCTTTTGCCGCAAATATAAACATCTCACTTACTTATAACAAATACTAAATCATAACAAAAAAAAATACTTTAATGTGTATATTTATAGCCCTATGAAAACAACATATATTTTAGCTTTTTTTATGATTTTGGGTAATGCTACAATTGCAAATACAGAACTATCTACTTTTGTTAAAAAATTTGAAGCTACTGGTTTTGTTAATGACTTTGCTGGCTTATTAAATTTTCAACAAAAAGATAAATTAAATCAAAAAATAAATGCAATAAACGATTCTACAAGTATTCAATTTGCTATTTGTACAGTTAAAAGTTTAGAAGGTTATTCGGTTAATGATTTTGCAAAAGCATTAGGTAATTTTTGGGGTGTTGGGCATCAGCAATTAAACAATGGTGTAATAATAGTTAGTACAGTTGCCGAACGAGAAATTTATATTGCTTTAGGAGATGGAACAGAGAAATACATAGAAGAAAATTATTTAAAAATTTTGATAAAAGATGTAATGAAACCAGCTTTTGTTAAAGGCAATTATGCTGATGGCTTTAATAACGCAGTTGAAAAAATTTATATGAAATTAAGAGGTTCAGGTATAGATATGCGTGCGGTAAAAGCAGCTGAAAAAAATAATATAATATTTTATGCTATAGGCGCATTGTTTTTATTAGGTATGATGCTTTTGTATTATAAAATGAAATCATAAAAAAATAGAATATTAAACCAATTAGGAACTAAGCAGTTCAAACAAAGCGTTAAAGGCGTGTTTAGTTAAATAAAATTTTAACCGTACTTTTACATCAATTTTGAAAATTAATAAGTAATGAGATCTATATTTTTAATAGCAATAATAATTTTTGGTACTGTAGCAGTTAAAGCAAACGATGACAAAGAAAATGAAGTTAAGGAAAAGGTAAATTGGTTGACAATTGAAGAAGCCTTAGCCAAAAATGCAGAAGAACCACGTAAAATAATTATTGATTTTTATACCGACTGGTGTGGCTGGTGTAAGCGCATGGAAAAAAACACTTTTAATCATCCACAAATTGCAAAGTATATCAATAAAAATTTTTATGCTGTAAAATTTGATGCAGAAGGAAGTAAATCAGTAGAATATAATGATTTGGAATACAAAGCAACCAAGAGTAAACGACCAGGCAGATTTGGAGGGACACACGAATTTGCATATTTTATGGCCAACAATAAAGGCAATATGGGCTACCCAACTATTGTTTTTTTAGATGAAGAAAGCAAAAAAATAACCTATGTACCATCTTACCTAAGCCCAACCGATTTAGATGGTATTTTAAAATACATTAGTGACGATCACTATTTAAATACAAAATGGCCAATTTTTCAAGGCACTTTTAAAAGCAGAATAAAGGAGTAAATTGTTTTTGTAAGATAGGTAAATAAAATGTGCTTATTATTTTTCTACTTTAAAAGGATGTCTTTGCTGCCAAGGCTTAGGTTTGAAAATCTTGAGCATTACACCTACCACTTGGTTTAGGAAAAAATTGCGATGTTTCATATAGCAAATCATACGCTCAGGTGCAGCACCAAGGGTACTTTTTATTTCGTTGGCAGTACGGCCAAAACTTATGGTTTTAAAATTACCTTCAATACCCAATTCAATCATATCATACAAAATTTTATTATATAACTTGTAACTTGGATTAACATTATAATCTAAGCCAATTAAATGTACATCATATATTTCGTTTTCAGCAAAGGCTGTAATAAAGCCTACTAATTTATCATTCAATAAGTAGCCGTATATTTTAAAATCACCATTAAGGCGTTGCAATAATAATTTAAAGTAGGTTGCATTTACTTCAACCATTTTAAAAGGTATTTTGTCAATTACATTTTTGTATAAACTATCAATATCGTCGCAGTATTGATCAAAGTTGTTCAAATCAATTTCGAAGCGCTCTATCTGGCTGCTATCTTTTATTATTTTCTTTAATCTACCTCTGTATTTTGAAGTTAAATCTTGCAAATAAGCTTCAAAACTGGTCCATCGGCTAATGTCCATTACTAAATTTGGATCGGCCTCAAACATTTTATAATCACAAATATTACATAAGTTTTTACTAATTACTTTACCGGCATATACTTCGGCAAAATCTGTTAAAATTGAAAGTTGAATTTTATGTGTTTTAGCTATTGATATAATGTGATCTCCAGCTACTTTAAGCAAATTACTAATTATTTGAGGGCTAAAATTTTGATTAAAATTAAAACCATTATCAGCTGTAATGAGCAAGTTGCCGGCAACTAAAACATGGCCTTTAAAAATAGACATGGTTTTTGCAACAAGTGAGAAAAATTGCTTTTGTATAAAATTGTTTGATTGTGGTAAATAAGGTTTTAAAGCAGCACCAGTAAAAAATAATTTTTGAAAAAAAGTAATACCGATAGGTTGATTGTTATAATTATAAACTACATAAATATTTTGTATGCCTTCTAACTTAATGCTTTCCAAAACACTTAAATAGTTGGTATGCAGAGTTGTTTTTTTTAATGCAAGGCTATTCCAAATCAAGTGCGGAACTTCATCTAACTTGGTATATACATCAAAATTAAGCTTAGCAAAATCGAAAGACTCACCTGCAATGCTTAAATCTTCAATAGTAGTACCTTTAATATTTAGTTGACATAACATTTTAGGTCTTGTGCACTTTATTGTACAAAACTACTTGTATTAATGCTATAAAGCTAAATAAATAAACTTAATTTTAAAAGATGCTCAATAACTTAATCATCCTGTTTTTGTTATAACAAAAATTAAACTCCACAAATTGTATAACTTATTTTTTAAACGTTATTTGCACTAAACTATTATAATTTGGATTTAGAATGGTATCAATATGCAATTGCAATTGCCGGCGGTTTGGTTGCTGGCATCATAAATACTTTGGCTGGTAGTGGTTCGGCTATAACTTTGTCGGTTTTAACGGAGGTGATGGGCTTGCCTGGTAATATGGCTAATGGTAGCAACCGTATTGGCATAGTAGGACAGGGATTGTTTAGTTCGTTTTCGTTTTACAAAAATGGCAAGCTAAATATTGAGGATAACAAGCTTTTATTAGTAACTGTTTTTGTAGGAGCTATTGCAGGCGTTTTTGTAGCTACACAGGTTTCTAATGAACAGTTTATGGAGGTATTTAAATATTTGATGATATTTATTTTTTTGGTTGTTTTGGTGCGTCCCAAACGATGGCTAATTGCAACAGATGTAAACTATAAAGTGCCAATATGGTTAGCGATACCGCTTTACTTAGCTTTGGGTTTTTATGGGGGTTTTATTCAAATGGGTATGGGTGTTTTCTTTTTAATAATAACTGTTCTAATTGCCCGCAAAAGCATAATTGATAGTAACGCTTTAAAAAGTTTTTGTGTTTTATCGTATTCAGTTATAGTGTTGGCTATTTTCCATTTTAAAGGTTTGGTAAACTGGCAATTAGGTAGTGTTTTGGCTATTGGCCAAGTTACAGGCGGTTATTTAGCAGCAGAGTTTGCCAGTAAATATAAACATGCTGATGTTTGGGCTTACAGGGTTTTAGTAGTTATTGTAGTGGTTATTATTTTGAGGTTGTTTGGAATGTTTTAGGTAAAAAAATCAGTTTTTTAGGCATTGTGTTCACGTTTAAGCATTTCTATTGCAGTAGGGAATCTTTTGATTTTAATTGTATCCCATTCAAGAGTTTCTAACTTAATTTTGTCTATAATTTTATTAATGACTTCTTCTCTTAGATCTCTTGTAGGTGAAGAGTTAATGCCTAAAATGAGTAACATTTTTTTAACTCTTTCTATCTCTGCAACTGTTAAGTTTTTAGAATTTGGTAGATATAGGTGTGTATCAAAATCATATTTAAATAAATGAAAAGGATCGTATTCAGGTTGATCAGGTTTTAAAATTTTGTCAACTGATTTAGTACCTTTCCATTTCAAATTTACTTTATGGTCTGCCATAAAAAAGTTATCCCACAACCACCCTTTTCTTTCTTTCAAGGTTGGATCGAAGTGTTCTAAATCTCCATCAACTTTTGGAAACGGTGATCTTAGCTTTCCATCTTTCCATTCTAAAGCTCTAACTTCCTCTACGTTATATAATAATCTTTCTGTATAAGCACACAAACCGTCTTGAATTAGTAATAATTCTGCCACTATATCATAATAAAACCCTTTGGAAGATTCGTATTTAGTGTCTTTCCGAAAAGTATGATTTATCAATAAAATTTTGTTTTGATATTTAAATTGTATCTATTTATTTAATTTTTACTGTTGAAAAATCATATTCATTAGTGCTTTTACTGTTTTGAATTTGTTTTTTGCTTTAAATTTTAATTTTTTGCGTAGGTGTACTAATAGTGTTTTGTTTTGTTGTATTTTCCTACATTTATTATGCTACTTTAGCTAATAATGCCTGTCTGTATTTTTCCTTTTCTTTTTTTGCTGCTTCAATTTTTTGTTGGATAAGTTTTTGTCCAATTTTTCTAAGGTTATATGCACATATGGCTTTTGCTACATATTTATTAAAGTTTTCTTCTCCTTTATCTGCACAACGGTTTAATCCTCTATGTTCTAATTCGTTGATATTAGATTCTATTGCATTATGTTTATTTCTTAGTTTTTTAAATTTTACTTGACTTTCTCGCTCTTGTTCTGCTTTATTTTTGTTTCCTTTTTTGGGCATTATTGGCTGTGTTATTTCTGCTGCCAAAAATGCTTTATTTTCTTTGTTAGAATATCCTTTATCAAAACTCCAAGAATCAATTAATTTGTGCCTTTGTTTTACTCTTGTAACCAATGGTTTTAATACTTGCTGGTCTGTTTGTTTTTTATAAATTTGATAATCTAATATTAAATCATATCGATCGGTGGTTATTCCTACAACGCGCCCAAATTCTACATTGCGTTTTCCTTTGTTTATTAATTCGGTATGTTGTTCAAAAACTGAAAATAATTTTTCTTCGTGTGGGATGGTTTCTCCTTTTATCAATCTTCTTGTTACTAAATCAATATGCTTTTCCATCAGTTCCATAAATTCACTTAACTGAAATGCGGTTATTAAATCTACTGCATCTGTAACAGGAAAATTGTCGCAATCTTTTTTTAGTTTCTCTAACAGTAAATTTGATTTTAGAACATAGTCTTGTGCTGCTTTTAGTTCTCTTGCTCTTTTATTTTTGCCACCTCCAGAAGTTACTTTACCCAAAGTTCTCATTAATGATTTTAGGTTAGCACGCCAATTTTTAAGCTTACGCCAACCTTTTATGTTGTGCTTTTTTACAAACTTAGCAACACAGCGAAGGCATACTTTATGGCAATCCCAAAGTAGGTTGTAGTCTGTTGGAACGTGCACATTGGTTTCTACAACAAAGCTATCTGTTTTTAAGCGCAAGGCTGTTGTTTCTTTTTTTTTAAACACTTCTTTTTGTCCAAAATCAACAACTAATTCATTTATTTGTTCAAGTAAACTTTCATCTAACAAACTTACATTATCATGAATGGTACTCAACTTTAGAGTTATCATATCAAAGCCAGCTTTTGTTTCAATACCCATTATTTGACGAATGGCTCTATGGTTGTTGGCAAGGTTTTGCAAATCTTCATAACCTATATTTAAGCATTGTCGTACTTGTGCCAAAACAAAAATGGCCCATAAATCCATTCCTGGCCTACCTTGTTTCTTTAGCTTTTTTATAAGATGCTTTTGCAAAATAGCAAACAACTTTTTTTGATAGGTTTCATTAGTATATAATGCCAACAAAGCTTCACACAATTGATCCATTTTTGTTTTGCATTTTAAAGGCAATTTGGTTTCTTCTATTGGCAAACGATCAATTGCCAATTGTGGATTATGTACCAATCTCATTTGTAAGTAAAATTAAATTTCTAAAAAATTCTCGAATCTTTGCACTTTTGCGGGCTAAAACTCAATGTTTACCATAAAGTTAAACAATTTTACTCAAACTTTCAATCAATTTTGTAATAATAAATTGTTAATAACCAAATGGTTAGAGCTTTTTGAATAGACAGTATTTAGGAAAATCTACACCTTTATTTTCTATTTCCTCATGCCATTTTTGGTAGGCTTTAGCTCTTACGATGTTTTTATTTAACTTCCTCATAAAGTTTTACGGGCATAGCAAGTAGGTTAGCTAATTTTTTTATTTCGTCGTATTTTTTGTCTAATTGATCATTAGAAGCACCATTATTTTTCATCTCTTTTATCTCACTTTTTAATGTAGCTAACTCCATTAGTTTGGGAATTCTTTCTTCCTCATTACCTTCAACATCCAAATCAAATATTTTTTTAAGGATAGAATCCCATCTCAAATACCTCGGATCAATTTTATAATTGTCAACGTGATTATCCCCTTCATAATACAATTCTCTATAAACTTCACCTTCATCATTAAACTTTAACTCCACAATTTCCCAAGGCTCAAAACAAGAAGCAATAATAGGTGAATGTGTTGCAAAGAAAAACTGCGAAGTTGGTGCTAAGCGAGTGTAATGCTCAATAATTTCTGTTTGAATATCTGGATATAGAGAGTTTTCTGGTTCATCTATTAAAACGATTGCGTTTTCTGGTTTATATGCGAATAAAGATAAGTTTTGTAAATAATCTGGTTAGTACCTGTGCTCCATAGTTCTTGTGGAACTTCACTTCCGTTTTTATCCATTACTGGTATGAAATCCAATTGGTGTAGATTATATATGTCAGTTCTTATTTTCAAACCAAACCTACCAATAACGGGATTTAAAAGATTTGCTATCTCAAACAAGGGATTAGGGTTTGTTTTTTCCCAATTTTCTTTTTCAAAAACCAATTCTTGAATTTCTTTTACACTTTTTCTCCCAAAAGCATTTGTAACAGCAAACACATATTCAGATCTTTTGTTAGCATGTATTTTAATATGATGTGCTTTATTTTTCCACAATCTTTTTGAGTTTTCCTCATTATCAATTAAGAAATCAAAATTTCTTAATGTACTTCTTACAGGTAAATAATGAAAGGTTGTATTTATAACAAATTGGTCAATCTCATCAGCACCTTTATTAAAGAAAATTTTTGTTTTACTAACATTTAGGCGATACTTTTTTGGAATTGATGTATTTCGTTTTTTGATTATGAATTGTTTAAGATAAATCAAATTCAATAAATTCGTTTTCCCTGTCCCACTCTGCCCAATAATACAAACCTTATCCAATGGCTCACCTTCTTTTTCATGGCCTGTTGGGTAAGTCAAATCTAACTTTAGGTTTTTAAACTGCCGAAACTCTTGTATGTCAATACTGGCTATTTTCATTGCATCTTATAAAAATTGATTTGATACCAAAGATAACAGAAATACCTAAACAAATATCTCAATAAAAAATGTCTCTTTTAAATCCTAATTTTATGGCTTTTGCAACAAGGTAAAAGATTTTTTTGCGAATCTTCTGTAACAAAGTAAAGGGTATTTTATGAATATTTTGTAACAAAGTAAAGGATGTTTATATATACTTACACCACTTTCAACTCCAAATAACCCAACATCTTTGCTCTAATTTTTGCTTTTAGAGTTTCCATGTCAGCTAAATTTAAGCCTTTGGTTTCAAATATATCTACATAAGCATCTACATAACCTGGGTACATGGTTTGTTTTACCTGATTCATTCGTTTTCTAATACCTTTTAAAGTAATACAAGCTATAGGTATTTGATTTTCAATGGCCGTAATAAAAGCACCATTTTTAAAAGGTAGTAACAATTCGTTAGTTCGGTTTCGTTTTCCTTCCGGGTAAATTAATATAGATGCAGTACTATTTTTTAAATAATCATACATTTTTTGTAACCCTTTTTGTTTGTCGGCTTTACTGCTTCTGTCAATTGGTATGCCCATATTGCGTGCTAAAAATGCCATAAAAGGTATTTTTTTTAATTCTTTTTTTGCTAATATTTTCAAGTAAGTATTTATAATGCTTCTTACATAAACAATATCAATAGTGTTTACGTGGTTGGCTACATATATATATTGTGCATTGGCATTTAGCGGTTCGCCTTTTAAGCGGGTTCGCATTCCGCTAAAAAATAAAATGATGCTACAGGCATATTTAGGTATCCAATGTGCTTTTCGTTTTAAAGCATCATTACCTAAAACAAAACAAACCATAGAAAGTAGGCTTCCTAAAAATAAAAAAAGGCCAAACCAAAAGTAGGTATAAGCAGCCCATATATATCCGAAAATGATTGTAATAAGATTTTTGATTTTTTCTTTATTTATAATGGTTTAAACAAAATCAACATCGGGTAAATTGCGGTAAAGCATTAATTGTTGAATGGCATCTTTAGTTGGTAACTGTTTAAAAAGCACTTCAAAAATTTTGTTGGTGATAGGTATTTTAATATTGTAATGGTTGGCTAACGCACGTGTAATCATAACCGTTTTTATACCTTCAATTACTTCTGTACTGGTAGCCATAATATCCGCAAGTGGTTCGCCTTTAGCCAAACGAAAGCCCAAACTAAAATTACGACTTAAAGGGCTAGAACAGGTTGCAATTAAATCACCTAAGCCGGCTAAACCTAAAAATGAATTAGGATCTCCGCCCATTGCCGTACCAATTCTAATTATTTCACTAAGGCCACGACTTATTAGCATAGCCAATGCATTATTGCCGTAGCCAGTACCATTTAAAGCACCAGCACCAATAGCCATTATGTTTTTTAAAGTACCTGCAATTTCAGCACCAATAGTATCGTTGCTTTTTAAAACCTGAAACTGACGGCTGTTTAAAGCCCTGTTACCTGCTTTAAACACCAAGTCGAAATTGCTTGCAATTACCGCAGCAGCAGGTTGCCCATTAGATATTTCTATAGCTAAATTAGGCCCGCTAATAACTCCAACTTTTAATACAATGGTTTCTTCTAAAATTACTTCACTCATAGTACATACTTGCTTTCTTTCTAACAGCAAATGCGCACTATTTTCATCAATTGGAGCTTTACTAATATCAAAACCTTTTGTGCCGTGTATTAAAATATGTTGTGGTTGTAAAAAGGGCGCTATTGTTTTTATAAATGTTCTAAAACCAGCCGATGGTACAACAGGAAAAATCAACTGTGCCTCTTTTAAAGTGGTTTCAATATCAGCCGTTGGAAAAACGTTTTTTAATACTTTTTGATTTGCATTAACTCTACTTTTGTCAATACTTTTAGCTTTTTCAGCAGAACGGGAATATAAATATACTGGGTGGTTTACACTAATTAAATTAGCAATAGCAGTACCAAAAGAACCACTACCCAATACCGCTATTTTTGGTTTAACTAACAATACTTTCTAATTCAAAACCAGTTAATCTATTATGATAAAACATTAGCAAAGCTACATTTTCTGAGGTAACATAGCCTTCTTTATTTATAGTTAATAATTTTCCTTTGTGATAAGCGCCTAAGTTTTTAATTCCATGATCAATAACCTCATCAATACTGCCAAACAAATGCTGATCTAACAACATTTCATTTTGCTGCGCTTTTTCTTTTAGATGCTTTATTAAAGTATAAATATTCTTACTAAAATCATCATAGGCAATAATTCTATCTTCTTCTGGTAAACGCAATATACCATAAATATCCATTTTAGGATGCTGTTTTTGAATCATTTGGTAAGCTACAAAAGCAACTACCTGGCTGGTGAAAACTATAGTGCCTTTTCTAAAAGATTCTAACAAATGATCTCCTAATAATTTAGTGTAAGTTATATTTCGTTGAGCATCGTTATTATATTCATTATTTTGTTTAAAGTAATCTTTAATGTTTATTGGGTTTCCATTTTTGCTAATGCTGTTTAAATTTTCATCAAGCGGATTTCCAAAAACATCAATAGGTTGACAAAAGGTCACCGCTGCTTGCGATTGTGCAGAAAAGAAATTCCATAAATAACCCACAATGGTAGTAAAGCCTTTTATATCGGCTTCATTATTTAAATAAAATTTTTCTTTACCTGTTTTTTTAAGATGCTGTTCAATTAATTGCTTTGCTTCTAACACAAAATAATAATTAATTACCGTAGGTACAATTACTATTTTTTTAAAATCAGCATCCGTTTTTTTACAATTTTGATATTGTGCATCTACTACCGTACCTAACAAACCTAGTTTAAACCTGGTTTCTAAAGTGCCAGAACGAGAGCGAGTGCCGCCAGGAAAAAACAATGAATTACACTCTTCTTCAATTAATTGTTGCGAATACATTTTTAAGGTGTTGTTGTATAAATCGTTTTTTTTACGACGATCTAACTTATAAGCACCCAAACGACCAATTAAGCGAGCCAACAGTTTGTTTTTAAACAAATTTAAACCAGCACCATAAGTTACTGGCGGCACGCCAATGCTATTAATGGTCCAGCCTACCAACATCGAATCTAAATTACTAAAGTGTGTAGGCACAAAAACCAAAGTAGTTTTGGTAGCCAGTTTTCTTATCAAATCAATTTCACCAGCATAAAACAACCGTTCACTTAATGAGCGTTTGGTTGAAAAAATACGACCAATCTTTCGGGCTGAAGCTGAATTTAGCAGCCTTCTTAAAACTGCTGGAATTGCTTTTTGTGCAAATTTGTAAGTACCATATTTAAAATTACCTACAATTTCGTTAGCATAACGTGTTATTACCGATTCTGTTATTGTTTTTAGCTCATCGGTTTGCTCATTTAAGTTATTTACATCTAAACCAGCTAATTTCTTTTTTATAGCACTCCAAAATCCTTTTTCATCTTTTGGGTCAATATTATAAGGATCGGTTTTCATCCTTATTTTTTCGTTATAGTAAGCCTTTTCTACTAATTCCTTTATTTGGCGATTACTATTTTGTTGAAACATTTCATCAATAGTTTTCCAAGCAACTGTTTTAGCAAAAGTTTGTTTGCTATTATACAATTTTACTATGCCCCATTGCTTGTAATTGGCTACAGTAGGTTTTAACGTTTCTACATTATAATATTTTACACCTTGGCCATGGTTTTCCACTAATGCAATATTACGAATAAAATATTGATTTGAATTTGAAAGAAATACTGTTTTACTAGTTTTTTATAAACTTGGCTTTATACACCTTTCCATCATTACTAAACAAATTGGCATAATACAAGCCTTTGCTTAAACCA
>ENA-ORXT01002458-ORXT01002458.1-marine-metagenome-genome-assembly--contig:-NODE-2458-length-22258-cov-4.813985_pt1 | contig 22258 bp, 13 predicted proteins | sample MGYA00237868_ERZ511482 | MGnify/ENA metagenome assembly ERZ511482
GGTAAAATAACGCCTCATAAGGCACTCAAAATAATTGGCAGTTAATTGTCAACTTATTTTTGTCAGACTACTTAGATAATCCTATTTTGACAGAACAACGAATAGTTTTTCTATAAAACTTACAAGGTATTTGGACAAACTGTTTTGAGGCAAAAAAATACTGTCGCTCCTCAAGAAATCAGCTTAAAAGAAGCGGGTTTGTATTTTTTTGCTATTGAAACAGAACAAAGTATTTGGGTAGAAAAGATTTTTGCACAACAGTTGCTATTCTTTTACTGTTTCCAATTTCTCGTTTAAATTTTTACTATGCTCCACAAAAACAAAGGCATCTTTTAGCTTTTGTTTGTGCATATCTTGCGAGGGAGTTGCTTTGGCAAATTTTACCAAATCAGCATCGGTTAACAGTTGTTTTAGCTTAGAAGAAAGTGCTGGATTGATGTCTGTTTTATGTAACCCCTCTAATATTTCATCTGTCGTAGATTCCATTGCAGAAACCTCAAACTTATGTTCTACATATTCCCGTAAAACATCGGTGATTTGACTGTAAAAAATCTTAATCTCTCCCTGTTGCCAAAGCTGTTGCTTTTCAATCCCACGTAATTTTTCCAGCGCTGTAATGTGTGCAGGAACGATTTCTTTTGGTGTCTCATCTATGGCTTCTTCCTTCCCTCTGTACCATTTCCAGAACAAGAAAGCAGCAACCAAGGCAAGCAATAATATAATCAAAACCCATTTATACTTATTGAGGTAATATTTGATGTAGTCAATCATTGGTACATCAATGGCTGCAATGTCTTTTATGGGTAAAAAAGATTGAGTCGTGTCAATGGCAACAGAGCGTACCCCTACTTTAATACCTGTTGTTTGAACCTGCTTTTGTCGGTTGTTGTCTCTATATTTAAAAACCAATCCTGGTATGGCGAACACCCCTTCATCAAAGGAAGTCAGCGAGATGGTCTGCGATTCGGAAACGTTGCCATTCTCCAAAGAAGTCGTTTGTTTTTGAGAATAGCTGAGTATTTCAAAAGCACCAATGTTTCCCAACATTTTGGGCCAGTCCACGACAATGGATTCAGGTCTTTCTACTTTAATGACCAAAGGCAATTCTTCCCCTAATTGTATTGCCTCTTTAGACACTTCAGCCGTTGCAGTGACTTGTGCCGAAATAGAAAGCGTAGAGAGAAATCCCATCAAACAAACTAGAAATAGAAAGGTCTTGTTTACCATAAAAAATAAGAAGAGGTTTTTTTGCTTTAATAAAATTAAAAACAAATTTCATCAATTTTTTGCAAAGATACGCAAAGCATTTTCAGTGGTCGCAGCAGCCACATCTTCAATACTCATATTTTTAACTTCTGCAATTTTACCAGCAATGTATGGAATATAACTGCTTTCGTTTCTTTTGCCTCTAAATGGGGTAGGAGCCAAATAAGGCGAATCGGTTTCCAATACCAAATATTCCATTGGAATTTCTTTGACGACTTCACCAAGTGTTGACTTTTTAAAAGTAATTACGCCACCAATACCCATCACAAAATTACCCAATTTCATGACCTTTTCCGCTTCCGCTACTGTTCCACTAAAGCAATGAAAAACACCACTTAGGTTTTCATCATTCATTTCATTAATGATGTTCCAAGAGTCTTCAAAAGAATCTCTAGTATGAAGTACAATGGGAATTTTTAAATCCTTTGCCCATTCTATTTGAGTTCTCAGGGCTTGTTGTTGTTGCTCCTTATATGTAAGGTCCCAATAATAATCCAAACCAGCTTCTCCTACTGCACAGTTGGAGTCATTGGTGTAAAGTGCCTCTTTGATTTTAGCCAATTGTTCTTCAAAATCTCCCTTAACAGAACACGGATGCAATCCCATCATCGGAATACAATTTTCGGGGAAGGCTTTATACAATTTGAAAACGGCATCAATGGAATTCGCATCAATATTGGGCAAATACATTTGATCAATGCCCGCATCAATAGATCGCTTGACCATTTCGTGGCGGTCTTCGTCAAATTTTGCAGAGAATAAATGAGTATGAGTATCTATATACATTCTTGTAAATATTTTGAAAATCCCAACAAGCTCTAAGGAATCAGTAAAGAAGAATTTTCTAGTTTTACCGATAATATTTTTAATACATTGGTTATTGTTTTTTTCGCCAATAGTGATGCTATTAACTTAAAAAATGCCTATAATGAATCCAAAATATTTATCTCTAAATCGGTAACTTATTCTTTATTGACTCCTAAAAGACTAAAAAAAGGCAAAATTAAACCATTACTATAAAACGATTGATTATAAAAGCGTTAATTTTAAATTGGGCTACCTGTCTAAAGTTGCCTAACTGTTTCATTGCCTATACCCCTCGACCGCAGCGGCGGACCGTTACGCTCGGGGTACGATTAGTCCGAACCCCGAGCGTAACGGTCCGCCGCTGCGGTCGAGGGGTGGATTTAGAAAAGTATTCGGCAACTTTAGACGGGTAGCCTTTCTGTAAGCGGTTCCCCGCTGGGACGATAAAAAGCCGCATAACCAAAGCTATCGGTCCGCCGGTGCGGTGGCTCTTTTATCAACGTAGCAGAAGACAAAAAGAGGATGTAAAAATGGCTCAACTTATTAATTTCGTTTTACTATACTCATTTAAGAGTAATTATTTGTAACTGTTTCGGTTGCTTAATTTTTTAATGCTTAATTGACATTTAAATAGTTGCAATTATATTTTTATTGATAAAAAAACAAAAAATAACAACAAGCCTGCTTTGATAAGCGTCTTTATGTTGAACTTTGTCTGATGAATGTTTAAATAATTGTTGGAATTTTGTGTTTTGGGTTAAACGGTGGTTCTATTATTGTATTTAAGAATAGGATCTCAATAAATTACAGGATAAAAATAAGGTTTATTAGAATGAAGTATAAATATACATTAGGTGATTTTGACGATGAAATTAAATTTCGTTGCTTTTTAGGTGAGTTTTTTCAAAAAAAAGTAGTGATGTTTTTCTTCTTAATGTGTCCTTTTGTACAAACCTTGGCACAAGATTCGGTTTTTGAAGATGAAAATACAGTTGTAGATACCATTGTCAGCGAAATTCCAATAGATTCAGATGCCAATCGTTTTTTGGAACCCGATACCTTAGATATTGACAAGAGAATTGGGGCACTTCGGTATAGAAATGACTTATTTTTTGATCAAGCAAAGGCCATTGATAGTTCTTTAACGAATATGCAGTACTTTGCTCCCTATGAGCGAATCCCAAATAGATTTAGAACCGTTGGCAATCTAGGATTACATCATTATTCCACTTTTTTTAATCCCAATCTTGATCTTCGTTTTAATTGGGGATATGAAAATTTAAAGCAATACGACCTTCAACAGCGATATTTCAATAGTCCTTATCCAATCACCGTTGCCCAATATGTTTTGGGGCTGTACAACGAACAATACGTCCATGCACTGCATACACAAAACCTCAATAAGTATATCAATGTATTGTTTGAAATTCAAGCAGTAACCTCAGAAGGCTTATATGCCAAGCAATTTGTTCGCAATCAGGATATGTTGATTGCTTTTGATTTTGACCAGAAGAAAAAATATAGGAGCAACTTGACGTTTAAGTCCAATCGCAAAGTCATTGAACAAAACGGAGGTATTGATGGTATTGATTTCGCTTGGACAATGAATCCTTTTAACAAAGACATTGTCGTCCCCATTAATTTGGCGAATGCAAATCGTGTAAACAAAAATGTTGTGCTTTCATTGAAACAATCGTTTGATTTGGGCTTTGAAAAGAGTCGGCAAGACAGTATGATTATTCTGTTAAGCGATACCATTATAAATCCAATGGATACGGTCATTGCGCTGAGTGACACCATTTTTACGCAAAACGACACCACCATTGTTATGGTAAACGACTCTGTTACCATAATGGATACCGTGGTTCAAATCATAGAAACAGACTCTTTCTTTATAGTACAGGATTTCTATTCCTCACTTCGCCTTTTTCATCATTTTGAATACAATAAAGATCAACGATACTACCTAGATGAAAGTCCTCCTACTGATTTTTATCCTAATTTTTATACCGATCCATTTTATACGAACGACAGTCTTCGAAGCAGCCGATTGACCAATGAAGTAGGCGTGCTTTTCTTGGGCAGCGATTTTACCAAAAAAGACACCAGCGATACTAAGTTTCGGGCACAAATATCTGCCGTTCACGAATACGTACGCTTAAAATCTATAACTACTCGGTCAGACGGTTTGGGTTTTACCGACTATCGCCGTCAGCAAAATGCTTTTATAAAACTGCGTCTGTTTAATGTGAATCGTGATTTTATGTACGATATAGGATTGTCAAAAGGGTTTTATGGCATCAATGCCAGTGGATACAATGCTTATGTAAAAGCAAGTTATGACACTAAGTTTGGTAAAATTGGAGTGTTGTTTCAAAGCAATAAGAAAACCCCTGATTACTTTTTTAGAGCCATAAAAACAAACAATTATTTTTGGCAAACCAATAATTTTTCAGATGTACTTACTCAAAAATGGCAAGCGTATTTTAGTACAAAAAATGAAAGACTAAAGATAAGAGGCGGTCAATATTTAGTAGACAATTATGTATACCTCGATGAACAGCAAGACCGACAAGTACTGGATCAATTACTATTGATTAATCAATTAGAGATACAGTCTTCTTTCGATAAAGCTCCTTGGTTTGGGCAAGGAACGTTGACTTTACAGAACACCAATGTGGAAAATTTTCCCATACCCAACTTAATGGTCAACGGCTCTTTTTGGTACGAAGGCAGTATCTTTTCAAATTCCTTTAATTATCAAATTGGCTTAATGGTCGATTATAATACCGATTACTTTGCGCCACAGTTTGCACCAGCCATAGAACAATTTTACTGGTCTACAGGCGAAAAACAGACCTATTATCCTTTGGTAGATTTGTTCTTAACTGCAAGGGTCCGAACGGTTCGCCTTTTTCTTAGAAGCAAACACATCACACAGGGCATTTTTAGAAAAGCAGGCATTGAATATGTAAGGAATTATCCGATGCCCGATAGGGGCGTGAGCTTTGGGGTTACTTGGTGGTTCTATGATTGATTTTTATACATTTTATATTTTATATTTTACACACCTGTCAGGTTTTTAAAACCTGACAGGTATGTAAAATGTAAAATGTATAAAATACAAAAAGCGGTTGCTTCCATTTGGAAACAACCGCTTTTTGATATAAGTAATTTTATATGTTACAAAAGAAGTTATATTTTATCGTCTACGAATTTGTTATTTTCGGCTCTGCCTAAATAACGAACATTTTTAGATTTTTGGTGCATTTTCATAAGTGCAAGTGATTCTTTTTTCGTTGGTCTCGACAACTTAATTGCTGCTCCGCCTAAACGATTACTTACTTCAATGTAATAACCATCTTTCAGGTTTACTTTTCTGGATGAAGATCTAGCCATATTTGGGTCAAACTTTTAATGAACAAAAACTATAAAAAATAACTGATTGATTTACAATTTATTATAAATCACACAATATTTATTTTAAACTTAATTTTACCTTTTCTTAAAAAGGACTACAAAGGTATAAAAAAACAACATATAAAAATAGGATTTTGTTCAGAAAATCACCATGAAGTACAGATAAAGAGTCTTATTTAATAATAATTAACGAATTGAAGGCGTATTTGAGCTATTAGGGGCTGTAAACTTCGTTTTTTTTAACAAAGACTGAAGTAAAAGTAATTATATTTTTCACATACTTGTACCTCAGTCTTTCAGTCAAATCCTTACTTTAAAGCGTTTTTAATTACCGCAAAATCTGGTTGATCGCCCGCATTTTCCAATACTTCTGAATGCTGTATGGCGCCAGTTTCATCAATGACAAAAGCCGCTCTCTTTGAAACACCTTTTAATCCCAATACAAAATCCTCATAAAACGATTCGTATTTTTGAGAAACGTCTTTGTTGAAATCAGACAAAAGTGTAAAATTGAGTTGTTGGTCTTCTTTGAACTTTGCCAATGTAAAAGGCGAATCGACAGAAATTCCCAATACTTCGGTATTCAAATCATTGTAATCGGTGATGCCATCTCTTACAGAACATAATTCAGCAGTACAAACGCTGGTAAATGCCAAAGGGAAAAACAATAAAACCACTTTCTTACCCTTGTAGTTCGATAGGGACACTTCCTCGTTTTTTGTATTGAGTAAAGTGAAATTTGGAGCCATATCTCCTTTTTGTAAAGCCATAATTTTTAATTAAATTTTTATAAAAACGTTAATATCACAAACTTAGGTGGAAAAAGTTTACGATTTTTGCGAAAAGTATTGATTTAATTACTAGATGTTTAGATGCTAGATGTGAAATTTGAGCCTTTTCAAGTACATAACACCTGAAAGTACAAATCGGTTATTTGTCTCAAATCTAAAAACCAGTAGTAAGAAGTAAAATAATTATGCAAAGACTATTTCTATTTATTGTAGGAGGACTTATTTTTTCGATTGCCTCTCTTTTTGGACAAAGTACTAAAAAATTCTCTGCCAATACCATTGTTGCCTTGATTGATGCCGATATGGCGGCAACGACTTTCTCCGATGGCGAATTAAAGCGAGAAGAAGGTAAGGTCGATTTGTTTTGTAAATTATCAACAGCCGATGATCAAATGTCGTTGACGGAAACACCTGTTTCCAGTTCGGCTGTTAATTGGTCTAAGGGGCTGACTGTCTCCAAAGACGGAACTGTGGCATTTGTAACCGAAGCAAGAGCCATGCCATCGGAAGACATTCAGAAGGTTGGAGATGTTTATGCTTCTTTTCCAGAAGGTAGAATGCTTTCGGCAGTATCTATAACCGATACCAAATTGATTACGGCAATGGACATTGGAAAAAACCCCACTGCGGTTCAAATGAATCCTGCAGGGAATTTATTGGCGGTATCCACAGAGCAATATCTTGAGGAAATTGTATTGATTGAATGGAAAGACAATATGTTTGGCAACATACAGACTTATCCGCACGGATTTGAGGAAGAGGTGCACTTAACGGACATCAGTTGGCATCCTTCGGGTTCGTTCTTGGCGGTAACCATTAAAGAAAAACGCCAGATTGCTTTTTATAAAATCATCGAACAAGAATCGTATTTGTCGGTCGAAATGTGGGGCGAGGCAATTGGTATGGGCGGTTTGCCAGGTGCTGGTCGGTTTACACCAGACGGAAAACACTACCTAATTTCCAATGTCCAAAGTGAAAACAATTTGGGTGAAATGGTGTCCATCGCTTTTGATGCCGAATCGGGTGACCATGTCGTCAATGGTTTGATTCCCATAGGAGTATCTCCAGAAGGTTTTGCTATTAGTTCTACTGGGGAATTTATTGCGGTTGCTTGTAAAAATGGAACCTTTTACCCCAAAAACGACGAACGCTGGACTTCAACAGGAAGCCTCATTTTATTACAGTTTGATGGTAATGTTGGTCAATTTGAAGTGGTAGACAGCATCCAATTTGAGGGGATGCTTCCTCGCAATGTTCTCTTCGACAAAGACGACGATATGCTTGCCGTTTCTATTTATCAATACCACGATTTAACGCAGCGTAGAGGCGGTATCTCTTTTTTCTCTATTGATAAAACGGGAGAAGCCATTGAATTAAAAAAATCTATTTACAACGCAAGTTTGCCTTCGGGTTGCCACGCTCTTTATCTGGTGAATTGAGACTTTGGGATTTCGGGATTTCGGGACTTCGGGACTTCGGGACTTCGGGAGTTTGGGGTTTCGGGAGTTTGGGATTTCGGGACTTTTTACCTTTAAAATTAGCGATTGCAAATCTCCTTAAACGTACAATAGGTGCAATTTTTCTCGTCTTCTGTTTGTACAAAAGGAATGTCGGGATTCATCATTTCACGAAGGAGGTTCTTGAGTTTTTCTTCAAAGACCAAATAGAATTCCGAAGTAAACGAGCTGTTGTCTTTGTTTAAAAGTTGGACGCCTTTGGAGCTTTCTTTTAAGGCAAAAATGCCTGTTTGCAGTGCTTTTTGTGGTTGTGTTTGATGATAAAGATAAGCATAATAACAGGCTTGAAACGGAGCAGACAATTTGGGATCGGTAAAATGTTTGGTTAAAAAATCATCTAATTCTTCGATATTGGTTTTCTTGTCGCTAAAGGTAACTTTTCCCGTTTTATAGTCAATGATTCTTACATTCTGTTGCAGATTGTCGTCGAGTAATTGGTCTACCCGGTCAATGGTTCCTTGAAGGTCCATTTTTTTACCATCGACATTGAGGGTGTGTGTCTTTTTGATCTCTAATCCGTGAATGACAAATGGCGCCGTTTGAATATCGTTTTCCAATACTTTTTCGACCAATTGTAAAATGATGTTGAAAGTGACAATGTTTTTGCCCGTCAAATCAGCGGCATCTTTTTCTACCAGTTTCGTTTTATCCCTTAAAATACGCTCTGCCTCTTTTTTAATACGCCAAGGCTTTGCCAATTCCTTTACGATTTCTTTAGAAATTTCTTTGTCGCCATAAGGTTTGTAAAGGTTCTCTAAAACTTGGTGAACGATGTTACCCAAATCATTGGCTTCTATCTCTTGTGTAAAGTCTTTCTTCTCTTTCAGTTCTGCTAGATAATTAAAGTAAAATTGTAGTGGACATTTAATATAAGCAGTCAAGGAAGTAGGGGAGAAAGCGTGGTTTTTTTCTTCCTCTTCTCCTTCTTTTTTTACTTCATTATTCGTTACTTCTTTTTGAATAAAACGGGCTAATTTTTCTAAAACTTCAGGTGTTTTGTCAACCACAATAGGCAAAGGGGTTTCAGGAATTTCAATACCTTCTGTTCCAATAAGCCAAGACGTAACCGTAAATTTTCCATCTGGAGGCTGAATGGCTGCCATTCTTTCCAGTTGTGATAAATAGCGGCTGCGTTCTTTACTTCCCTTGCCTCCTGACTCACCATCGAATAGCAGATAGGCTTTTTTTGTTCGTTGTAAAAGGCGATAAAAATGGTAGGCATAAATGGCATCTTGTTCCTCAAAAGTAGGCATCTGAAAACCTTTTCTCAAAGAGTACGGGATGTAGCTGTTCAGCTTGCGCTCGGTGGGCAATTGTCCTTCATTTACCGAAAGAATGATAAGATTTTCAAAATCAAGCGTTCTTGTTTCCAAAAAACCCATCATTTGTAAGCCCACATCTGTTTCACCTGTAAAAGGAATTTTCAATTGCGTGATGCGTTCATTGAACATCCGAAAGAGCATTTTTAAATCTATTTTAGGAAGGTGATCCGATAGGTGATCTCTAAACTGAAATAAATGTTTGATGACCTCAAAAATAAAATCAAGTTCTTCTCGATAGGGTAGTTTGGCAATGTCTTCTTCTATAAAACGGGTGTTTTTTTCTTCTTCCGTCAGTCCTTCAGCTCCAGGAGCGACTTCTTTTTTTCTAATAAAAAAGGAGAAGAGTTCGGTTAAAAATTCATTGAGTAATTTTAGAAACTCATCGGCTGTTTTGGTCTCCTTAAACAACCCGAGTAGAATGGTATTGTTGATGATACTTCCCAGTTTAGATTCTTCGTCTAAGCTCAAATAGGTCTTTCTGTTTTCTAATAAAAGTATTCTAAGATCATTGATTTCATCAGAAGCAATCAACTGTAAATAACCCGAAGCACAAAGTCGAGCGATGAGGTCTGCTCTAAAGTATTTTTTTCTTCGGGTAATGTGTAACTCAAACAAATTATTGATGAGGTGCACCAAGTGCGAGCTTACGGCAGGATAACCAATAGAGACATTGAGGCGAACGATTTTTTCGGGCAGTGCATAAAGCATAGGAAACAAAAGATTTTCGTCTGCCAATACGACCACACTTTGTTCCAATTCAAACCCTTCTTGATCAATCAGCTTATTTAAAATATTGCCCACTGCTTTTACCTGAGCCATATTTTTGGGCGCCTCCATGATGTTGATTTTCTTTTCGGTCTTTACCATATCGGTAATGACCCAACGAGAAATATGTTCGTCCCATTTTTGCTTGTACTTTCTAAGAAAATAACCCGTTTCGTGCCATTCGTTTTCCAACATCAGCTTATCGGCATCCCAATAAAAAATGGCTCGTTCCTGAGACGCCAGGGAATCAAAAATGGCTTCTTCGGCATTAGACAAGGCATTGAACCCACAAAAAATATAGCGTTGGTATCCAATGTTGTCTTTTTGTGCTGCTATTTTGGTGACGAGCTCTCTATAAAGCATTCCTTCGTACGCCAAGTCTTTTTCATACAAACGTTCTCGGTAAGCTATATAGACCTCCCCAACGACTTTCCAAACCGACAAAAAGCGACTGAGTAGTTCACTTTGTTCATCAACATTTAATACTTTTCTAAAATTTTGAACAGCTGAGAGTGCTTCTTCATTGGCGCCAAACATTGCCTCAATCTCTTTGATTTCAAGAATGTTTTGATACAAAGCCTGAGCATCGACCAAGTATTTATCTATTTCATCAAAATCTTTTAATATAATTTCACCCCAAGGATAAAATTTTTCAAAAGACTCTATGGTATCATCGAATTGCAAATAGACATCGTACAGCTCAAAGAGCAAGGTCATATCGTCGGTCTTCTTCCGCCCAATAACTTCTTCGACAAAGTCGGCAATGTCCATAATGCCAGGCGCCCAAAAAGTCTGCTGTGTATACTTTTTAGCCAGCTCATTTTCAAAGTGAATGCCCCCTCTTCGGGTCGGAAAAATATAGCAAGAGTGTTGCAACTCAACCAATTCGTTTTCAGAAAGGTCGTTGATGATTTGTTGTGTAAATCCGGTCATTGTTTAATGTATGAATGTTCAATGTGGAGTTTGCGCTAAAAAGTCCAGAACCGAAGCGTCGGACCGTCCAATTTTAAATAAAAATAAAAATTAAAATGTATTTATAAAATCGAAGCTTTTAAATAATATATAGATATTTTTTATTTTGACGGTCCGACGCTTCGGTTTTAATTAATTTTTTTCATTATTTGACTTTTAGAGCAGACTCAATGTGTGAATGTTTCAATATGTGAATGAATGCATTATAGAACTCCTAACTGCTCATTCCTAAATTCTTGTAGCTTGAACAACGTTTTTGCTTTGTTTGCGTTTTAAGTAAACCGCATCCATTCATTGGCTGATTAACGGCTAAAAAAACACAAGTTATGAAAATATTTTGGAGTTGTCTTTTCTTGATTCTCAGTTTAAATACTTTTTCACAAAACACCGATAAAGAGTTGAAAAAACTGGTGAAACAAATTACGGCTGATGCTAAGACCGACCGAGACAAGGCGGAAGCTTTTCATGATTGGATAGCGAAAAACATTGCGTACGATACCAAGGCTTATTTGAGCGGAAAAATCCACGAACAGAATTTAGAGAATACTTTAAAGACTCGTCGGACTTTGTGCTCTGGTTTTTCGGAATTGTTTACAGCTATGTGTGATGAAGTTGGTATTCGCAGTGAAGTGGTCGAAGGCTATTCGAGAGGGTATGGATTCGATTTGTTTAACCGAGAAGACCCTATGGTTACCAACCATGCTTGGAATGCGGTAAATCTTGATGGGAGTTGGTATTTACTTGATGTTACTTGGGATGCTGGTTTTATGGAAGGTAAGCGGTTTAAGCTGCGTTATTCTACTCATTATTTGTTTCGCAAGCCCGAAGAAATGATTTTTACCCATTATCCTGTAAAGACCTACCAGCAGTTTTTGGAGCGTCCCCTAAATGCGTATGAGTTTACGGAATTGCCTTTCTTACACGGGCGGTTTTTTGACGAAAAACTGAGACTGCTTTCTCGTCCTGAAAGATTGGTCGAAATGTCCTTGGATCAAGATTATGTTTTTGAAATGGAAGTACCCAAAGATAGAATGGTGAATGTGTTGTTGGTGGGAGAAGATCGCCAAAAAAGGCAAGACTGCGTTTGGGTCAATCGCAATGGCAACAAAGCGACGATTCGTGTGCGTTTTCCCAAAAAAGGTCAGTGGAAAGCATATATGATGAGTAAAACACCAGAAGAAAAATTATATACCGACAGTGGTCGTATTGGTTTTGAGGTAAGGACAACGAACAACGATTACTTTCCATTGGCATACTCGCCCTTTCAAAAAGAATTGTGTACGTTAAATACTCCTTTGAAAAAAACATTGAATAGGGGCGAGACCATCAATATAGATGTCTTATTACCGAATTACATACTGGCAACCATTATTGTGAATGGCAAATGGATTCCGCTGGAAAGCGTAGGTGGCAATCGGTATGTATTGACTTATACGGTGCCCAATGATGCGGTAGAAGTAATCCTTTATGGTGATAAGAGTAAAAGTGGAGAAGACTATACTTCTTTGATAAAATGGGAAGTGAAGTAAGGATGGGTGTTTGGTATTGGAAGAAAAAAAGAGAAACCTGAAATGAACAACGCCGTCATTCCAAACACATTTATTCACATCGTTTCTAAATGTTTTGGAATGACGTCGCTGGTTATGCTTCTTTCTCTTTAGCTTTGGCTGCTGCCGCTGCTTTGTCTTTGCGCTCATTACAAGGCTTTGGTCGAGACTTGCCATAAGATCCTATTTTGATTTTTCCTTTTCTGGAACGTTTGTCACCTCTTCCCATGATATTTTGTATTTTGATTATTATTAAATTATGAACAGCAAATATAATGTAATTGCATGGATTTGCAAAGTAAGCATTACAAGATGGTAACATTTTATTAGGAAAATAACGTTTTTTTCAATAAATTGCATTTCTAAGTAGTCTGATAAAAATAATATGCTATTAATTTGAGATGAGTTTTTATGGTCATACGAGGAAGAAAACGTAATCATAGTAGGGCTACGATGAGGCTTTCTGACGAAGTAGGAGCTAAAAAATCGCTCAAAGTAATGTATTATTATTTTTGTCAGACTACTTATATTGCTTATAGGCATCAATAATCCTTAGAACAGGCATACAATACACCTATTTCTCGCCTTTGCCTTTTGCCTGTTTCCTATATTGATGTGTTGTTTTATTTTTAATAATTCTATACAGTATGAAAAATCTATGTTGTGCCCTCTTTTGTGGCATTATAGGACTATTCTTTGTAAACCAATTGCAGGGGCAAATTCAGATCGCAACCGATGATTTCTACGAAGACTTGACGGCTTGTGGAGATACCAATACCATTAATTATTGCTTGATGGTACAAGGAGAAGTCGGTGTACCCTTTGATGTCCAAATTGCACTACCAGAAGGAATTGAATTGATTACTGCTTCGTTGGATTATGAGTTAAGTCCAATGGTGTCGATGATTTTGGACGACAGCGATTTATCTGTTTTTACCATTACTGTTGAGCCTGCTGTTCCGCTTCTGGCAGGAGATACCCTATCTTTTAGCATTCAAAAAAGAGCCGTTTGCGACGCCATTGAATTTGTACAAAACAGTGGCGTTTTACAGGATGAAATAATCTTGGATTTAAACAACACCTCCAATGTTTCGTTTAGCCCACCGTATGGATTGTTGTTTGGTGTACTCAATGTATCGGTCAATTTTGTAGCAGGCATTCCACAGGCAAGCTATTTGAATACGGGCTTGGGAGACATTGATCGGTTGTGGGGATTGTATCGCCTTCCGTCTCATTGGGATTTGGATTCTCTGACTTGGAATGGTGTCGGAAATTTCACCTATAGTCTATCAAACGATTCCATTCTTTTTAATATTATAGGCGCAGAATTGGGTAATGGACAAACACAAACAGTGCAATTTTACTATACAGAAAACAACAACAGCAATTGTAGCAATTTTGAAGCATTAAGAACGACTACTCGTTGGGGATGTCTTTTTGAAAGTTGCGATAAAATAAATAAGACCGTAGGAGTTGCCAATACCAATCATCCTTTTGGGACCAACAACGGAAGTTTTAATATTAATGAAATAGCCAATGGTGACAGCTGTAAATCTTTTGTCTATGAATTTTCTTTTGCCAACAATTCTGCAACAGGCGATTTTTATAATCTAGTACAAACGATTGACATCATATCCGATTCAAGTAATTTAGAGTTTACACCTTATTTGAGCAACCTGACAGTCAATGGTCAGTCCATTCCTTTTGTGGCTTCTTACGATTCAACAAGTTTTGAATACAACATCATTGCTGATTATGAACAAGATGCCTTTTTAGAAGATTTGGACCAAATGGGAGCGTTGAACGATTTGGCAATAGATTCCTCCTTTGATTTCGTCGCAGAATTGGTTATTCCCTGCCCCAATGATTTGATTCAAGAATATGCCAATTTTACGTTTTCCAGTCGATTAAGTGGTTTTAATGGGTGCGGCGACTCCATTTTTTTCCAGTACAGCGACGACCTTTTTAGTCTTTGTGTGAGCGATCTTAGCAACACAGGTCAAGTCGATTTTTGGGACAATCAACAGATTGATACCGTTGGGTTTTGCTTCGATTTTTTGTTAAATGCCTATGAATGCCCGACCAATATTTTTACTTTAAAAATGGAAGTTCCTCCTGGATTGAGCCTTTCAGACATCGATCCTATTTTGGCTCCTTATGAAGAGGCGTATCAAATTGGCGACAGTATTTTTATTGTGGGAATTGATAAAATCAGCAACTGTTTTGAGGTGCTGTTTGATTTTGAATGTATGGAAAACATTGAGCCTGCTTTTATCAATTGGGAAGTTTTATATGCCTGTGATGAAGCTTGCAATTGCAATTGGTTGATAGGGCAAGATACTTTAGAAATTTTTACCCACCAAGGAGATTTATCTATGTGTGTAGCCGATGGCATTGCTGGAATTGATTGGTGTCAGAATGCTTCTTTGATGACGCTTTCAATGGGGGCAAGTCGTTTGACCGCAGGCTATGAAAATTGGGATTTAAGTACGAAAGTAAATCTTCAAAAAAGTACCCACAATACCATGCTTGCCATTCCTTGTGATACCATTTTGGTGGCGGCTAAAGGAATGGTGTTGGGAACAGAAACAGTATTGCAACCCCACATTCGCATCATTCATGACCAAATTGACAACACCCATTTACTTGATTGGATAGGAGGGACAGTTCATTTTTATGACCAGGAAACAGCTACGCACATAAGTTGCGAATTACCCGATTCTTTAGCAACAATTGGCTTCTTTGATACGCTATACACTTATACCGATTTAGACTTGTCTGATTTGGTAAACGACTGTTATTCTTTTGGTACATTAACCGAAGGCGACTCCATTAATTTAGAAGCCTTTTTTCAAGTAGTCAGCACCGATAAAATACCGAGCAATAATATTTTAGATATTAGCAATTTTAGGACCATTCACTATTCAATGTCGGACGCAGGTGATATGTGTACTCGTGGTCATGTGGGACAACGTTTTTACTTGACAGACATTAATCCAACGGCTTTGTTAGATGTCTTTTTTGAAAACGATTTCTGCGACGGGGTTTTGGTTAAAAATGAACTCGATTTTAAAGTTGCCACCACAAAAAATCAATTCAGCACACAAGAATTGGCGGCTCTATTTTACAATGAAGTAAGACCAACTACTCAGATGGATTCTATGGTTGTGATACTGCCACCAGAGATGAATTATCAAGTAGGAAGCAGTGTTTATTCTTATTTTGTAGATTCTAATTATTTAGACGAATACACCATTGACGATCCCATTATTAGTAGTTCTGGAGAAAACACCAAATTGTTATTTATCAACAACAATTCTTGGCCAATACTTAATGATACAGGTTCTATTACTCAATTGTCGTATAGGATTAACAGTGGATATTGTGAAGTAATTCCTCATTATGAAACAATATTGTATTATCGGAACAATGCGTATAGCGATGAAAGTTGCCAGATTTTAAAGCAAGATTATCTTTCTGTTGTTAATGATTCTGTGACACTTAACAAAAGTATGTTGGCTTCCTTAGATGTCTCTTTGAGCAACACCAGCTATTCAAATATAGCTAGCAACTCTATTGTATTTGAATATTGCAACAATGGCGAAGAAGAATTTTCAAAAGTGTTTGCGATGGTTTACGCCGATGGCATTGCCGTAGATTCTGTCAGTTCGGGTACGCTAAATTATATTGACCCATTGACCAATTTGGTTCAGTTTTCCTCATTGGCTCCAGGAGACTGTATAGAAGGCGAAATTTTTTATCGGACCATCGGCTGCGACAGTGATCGACAAATCAACCTCGACGTTGGACAGACCTGTGGTAATTACCCAACTGCGTGGAAAGCTTATGAGTGCGCCAATTATGTGAAATCTTGGATACGAACGTGGAACATCAACGATTCCGAATTACAGATGGACATCAGCAGTCCGACTACTTCGGTGGCTTTATGTGATACTATTTTTTATGAAATTTTACTCAACAGCGCAGGAGAAGCCAATGTGATGAATCCATCTGTATTGATAGATTTGCCCGAAGCAGGCGGCTTTTATTTGGCAGGAGATTCTTATATGGAATATCCCTTAGAGACTTCCTTACGTCCATTTACAAGCAGTGTGAACAATAATCAAATTGAGATAGATTTGGCCGTCGCCAATGAGGAAAATCCGGCTAATAATTTTATAGATATGGAATACGATGGCTTGCGAGGATTGAACCAAGGGACTTTGTTTACCCGACAGGCGAGGTTGTTTGTTGCCTTTGTAACCGATTGCAATTATGTAGCAGGCTCTCAGTTTATGGTGACTGCTTTTGGTGAGCAAACATGTGGCGATCCCTGTACAGGCAGTGGATCTAGGCAATTGGTTGAACCGATTTCTATAGAAGGCGTGGAGGCAACCCATACCGTCGATTTATCGGTCAGCAGCGACCTACTATCGGGCTGTTCCGCCAGCCATCAGATTACGGTTGTTCTTAATAATTTGGGTCCAGACGATGTGGTTAGTGGTACGAGTATTACCGCTTTTTTACCTCAGAACATTCATTATGAAAGCATTGTTAACAGTAGTTTGCCATTATCGTTTATAGAAGAATTGTCATTGCCATCGAGTAATCAAGTATTGTTTGAAGTCAATGAAACCATTGGGTTGAATGAAAGTCTTGAATTTACCATTGACCTACTGATAGCGGAAGCGTTTTGCTTGCTATCCAATGATTTTTCTATTACTGTTCAGAGTTTACAGCAAACCAACGCCAATTGTTTAGTAACAGGACAAGATTGTACCTTAGAGATTCAAACCAACATCAACAGTATTTTTGACATAGCCGTCGAACGCCCCATTCCGAATGTTGTACCCAATGTTTTGTCTATTAATTGTGGGACCAGTGCGGGCAGTGAATTGTCGGTCTTTGTGGAGAATAATGGAAACATTCCTTTTGCAAATCCGATTACGGTTCAGTTGTTTTACGATGAAAACGATGATGGTGTTTTGGCAGAAACAGAAATGTTGGAGGAATTTTTATATGAAAACGAACTCAATGCAGGCGCCAATGATTTCTTGATAATTCCATTAAACAATATTGATCCGTCTATCCAAGATCATTATTTTGTATCGGTTGGTGGAGCTGATTTTTGTTGGAACTGTACCGAGTCAATCATTCCCATAACAGAAGTGCAATTTAACAATCCAGTCGGATTTGAGCCAACACCCATTTGTAATGCAGATGGAATCGACTATACCGTTTATCTTTTTCAAGCAACGGGCATGCCTCCTTTTACCATAAGCGGCGTAATAGATACAGTGGTAATGACCAACGACTTTAACTTGAGCAGTCAACCCATTCCCATTGTCGAGTCTTATAACTTGACCATAACCGACGCCAACGACTGTACCACTAATATCGAAACTAATTTTAGTTGTGCTGCTTTGAACAGTTCTAGTGTTTTGTTTGCAGGTGTTGCCAACGAACAAGGAAATGTACTCAGTTGGGAATTGGGTGAAAATGAAGAACGTATTTCTTTGGTGTTGGAGCGTTATTATGAAGAAGAAAAAGAAGTCCTATTATTGGATAAAACAACAAAGGAATACCTCGATGAAATTACATGGAGTGGAGAATATGTTTATCAGTTAAAAGAGCAACTGGTCACAGGCGAAATTAGATTGTTGAGTACTGTTTTATTAAGTAGGAAGGGATCTACATTGATGTTGGCACAAATAATGCCCAATCCTACTTACGGACATACTGTGGTGCACTTTTTGAACCCTAAGAAGCAAATAATTGAAATAGAAATATTGAGTGTAGAAGGAAGTGTTGTTTATAGTGAAAAAGCCATACGAAGAGAGGGAAGCCAAAAACAGTATATTGATTTTAGCAACTTAGCATCAGGTATTTATTTTATTAAAATAACCGATATAGAAACGACTTTGGTCAAGCGAATGGTAAAGTTGTGATGTTAGATTTTTTGTATTTAATCTAAAAGTTCATTTTTCAAAATCTAACAACCTAAAATACTCAAGACTTAAAGTCCTTCTCGATTAGAATTTTTTTACCATCCGCTTCAAAAGAGAAAGTGCGCATTTTTTCGTCTTCCTTTAGTTGTTGAACGGCAGTCATTGGTATAGCTACAACAAAAGAGTAGTTGGCTAAAACGGCAGAAGGCTGTTCCTTAGGCGTAGGTCTTAAAAAGATATCGAGGGCTGGTCCGCCAAAAGCCAATTGATGATCGAGTGAGTTTTCTTGAGAGAGCGCAGCCAATTCACTTTTACTAATGCGAAACTTTACGGAGTTGTTTTTTAGTCTGATTTTCATAAGCGATAATTTTTGAGGTAATTGTTAATCTGTAAATATAAGACTCCTCGCTGTAAAAAACAAATTTATTTGTTCTACCTTTGTCCCAGAAACAAATGGTGAGTTCGTTGTTAATCTTTAAATTTAACAATGAATGAGCAAACAGAGGTTTTATTAAATCTTTGTCCAGAAGGGAATCCAGTGAAAATCTGGAGCAGTCCCCGCTGCTGTATGTTCCATCAAATACTTTTAGCTTTTTACAACCACTGTTTAATAAAATGGGAAGGTTGCTAAGAGTAGGAATGAGCCAGAAGACCTGCCAATTGTTTAATTAAGTAATCTAACAAAAATAATTGTCAACTTATTTTTGTCAGACTACTAATTTCGGATTTTCGGAGGAAAAATCAAGAAATGTTTTGCTGTGTACCAATGTTTGAGTATTGGGCTATTGGATTTGAGATACTTAATTTGACTCAAATTTGATGTTCCTATATTTATACCCATGGCTGCCATCTCTTGCCTGAATCTTTCCAAAATCCACCAATAAAAACACTTAATTGGTGAAGATTTTCTTATCACATTTATTGCTTTTTTTAATCGTGCTTTCTGCCCTTGGGCAAGATACGACTGTTGTATTGCCTGTGGTAAAAGTGGTAGAGGAAATCCGTAAAAACCAAACAGGTTCTATTGTTGTCGATTTAAAAACAGATAAGAATCAATCGGTCGCCGAAGCCTTAAATGAATCGGGTGTTGTTTTTATAAAAAGTTATGGGCAAGGCAGCTTGGCAACCGCAGCCGTCCGAGGAAGCAACAGCAATCATTTGGCGGTACTATGGAATGGCGTTCCGCTACAAAGTCCTATGCTCGGACTACTCGACTTATCCTTATTGCCGATTGGGTTTTTTGAAAGTACTCAATTGAATTTAGGAGGCGGAAGTAGTGCTTGGGGCAATGGCGCCATTGGCGGAACCCTCTTGCTCGACAACCGTATGGCAATAAGCGAGGCGCCACAACAAATAAGCCTTTCACTAGAAGCAGGTAGCTTTGATCATTATGCAAGCCATTTTAAAGGTCAGTGGAAAAACGACAAATGGACTGCTTCAACCAAGGTGTTTTACCAACAAGCCCAAAATGATTTTAGCTACGAAATTGCACCCAACCTGCCCAAAAGAACCCAAAGCAATGCCGCATTACAACAATGGGGAATTATGCAGAGTTTGCAATATCAATTACCCAAAAATCAGACCCTTAGTTTTCATCTTTGGGGACAGAAAAGCGAGCGTGAAATTCCACCAACCACTACCCAAAACAGTAGTGAAGCTGTTCAAAATGATGCCTCTTTGCGGACAACCATCGCTTGGGCAAAAACAGGTAAGCAGTTTCACCACCAATTTAGGACTGCTTACTTAATAGACGACAATCATTATTTAGACCCCAAACAACTTACCGACAATCTCAATCGCTACCAACAATGGTCCAACGAATGGGAAAGCACCTTTTATGGTCGTAAGAACCTACAAATAGTTGCGGGTGTCCAACAGCTTGCGGTTGCTGCACAAACAGGTAATTATGTGACAACTATTAAGCGTCCACAAGTTGCTTTGTTTACTTCTGTAAAACAGCGAAACAAATATTTTAGGTGGCAATTTGGCTGGCGACAGGAATGGATACAAGGACAAAAGAGTGTTGGGGTGCCTTCTTTGGGTATTGAAAAATCAATTGGTCAGGTGAACATCCGAGCCAAGGTAGACCGTAATTATCGAGTACCAACACTCAATAATTTGCATTGGAATCCAGGAGGCAATCCCGAATTGGAAGCGGAAGCGGGTTGGGGACAAGAACTCGGGATAGATGCTTTAAGTAAAAATAAAAATGGGGAATCCATCTTTTTTAGTGCCACTGTCTTTCACCGACAAACCAATAATTGGATTTTGTGGACACGTTTAGCCAACTCATTCTTTTATTCACCACAGAACATTGCCGAGGTCAATAGTCGAGGGCTGGAAACCAGCTTAAACTATAAGCTTGAAAAAAAGAACTTTGTGTTTCAAATTAGAAGCCTTTACCAATTTACATTGGCTACCAATGAACTTCCGATTCTAATACCTCGAACAGCGGTAGGAGAACAGTTGTATTATACGCCAAAAAATCGAATAGGTGTTACCACTTCTTTGGCTATAAAAGATTGGCAGATTGACTATATGCATCAGTGGACTGGTTCGGTCAGGACATTTTCTGATCCACTGCCTGCTTATTTATTAGCGAACATTTCAATAAAAAAAGAATGGCGTTTTACCAAGTTTAAATTAAACACTTTTTTAAATATAGACAATTTATACAACCTTAGTTATCGAGTAATTGAGGTAAGACCAATGCCTGGTATCAATGGGCGGTTGGGGGTTTCGGTTGCAATGTGAACCATAACTTGATGAATTAATAATTTTTAAAAAAAAACATATAATTATGAAGCATTTAACATTTACCATTTTATTATTAGTTACCTCATTTTGTTGTGCCCAAACGGTTGCGGACTTTGAGGATTTTAACATAGCAGTAGATTCTTCGAACAACAATAGTGGGGAGCAAGGTTATTTTGTGAACGGCAATGTTTTATTACCCAATATTTTTGTAGATGGCGATTTTTCATATTGGTCGGGTTGGGCAATTTCTAGTACCACCGATACCACAACGCCAGGATTTACCAACGACTTAAGTGCCATTACGGGTGGAGGCGCAGAAGGCAGTACGACTTATGCGGTTACTTATATTTTTCCCAGTTCTATCATCAGATTGACCAATGATGGGATTGGTGGTTATGTAGCCGGAATGTATGTGACCAACAATACGTATGCGTATTTGAGTATGTTGGAAGGCGATGGTTTTGCTAAGAAGTTTGGCGGTGAAACAGGCAATGATCCAGACTTCTTTAAGATGACCGTTAAGAAATTTGAAGAGGGCGCCTTAAGTACAAACAGTATTGATTTTTATCTTGCCGATTACCGTTTTGAAGACAACAGTCAGGATTATATTGTTGATGAATGGACTTGGTTGGATTTGTCTTCTTTGGGCAATGCCGACAGTCTAGAAATTACTATGAGTTCGAGTGACAACAATGATTTTGGTATTAAGACACCTACTTATGTTTGTGTAGACAATATCACTACGGCAAATGCCTTGACCGCTATTGGTGATGTTGATGTGCCTAAGGTTTCTATTTATCCGAATCCTTTTGAGAACCACATTCAAATTGATACAGATGCGGTTATTGAAAATGTTGAATTGGTAGATGTGATGGGAAGAACTCAGGCTATTAATCTAGTAGGAAATGTCCTTTATTTGGATGATGTGCAGTCGGGTGTCTATTTCTTGAGAATGGAAATTAATAGGCAATTGATGGTGACGAAGGTGATTAGACGGTAGACGGTGGACGGTGGATGGTAGACGGTGGATGGTAGACGGTGGATGGTAGACGGTGGACGGTGGATGGTAGACGGTGGACGGTGGATGGTAGACGGTAGACGGTGGATGGTAGACGGTGGACGGTGGACGGTGAACGGTGAACGGTG
>ENA-ORXT01002459-ORXT01002459.1-marine-metagenome-genome-assembly--contig:-NODE-2459-length-22253-cov-13.110254_pt1 | contig 22253 bp, 19 predicted proteins | sample MGYA00237868_ERZ511482 | MGnify/ENA metagenome assembly ERZ511482
GGTTTTTGCTCATGAATACCGGATTGATTGTGATGTCAGGGCGCCTGACATCGGCACGATCTGAAAGGTAAGACTGCCACTAGCGTCGTCGCTTGCCGACACTTTGTCAACGAGCCCGTGTAATTCCTTGTTAGCAACGCGCATACCGTCCGCCTGCTGTCGTTGTTATATAGCCCCTGATTTCCAGTAGTCCAAGTGCTGAACTGACCTGTGAGAGCGCCCAGGTCTGCTGTTCAGCGTCTGCAAGCGTCACTAGTTCGTCGAGATTGGCAGGTTGTCCGGCTAGCCAGTCCAGTATTTTTCTGTCGCAGGCATCGAGTTCGTCGTCCAGCAGTGGCAGAGAGCCCTGTGTACCTCGCATGCCTTGCAGACCTTCCACAGTCACTTCCGGTGACTCTGGTGCTGACGCTAAGCACGCTTGCAGATGACGCTGCAAAGGTTGCCCCAATACATCGACAACGTCCTGCGCCGTTTCCACCAGTGCAGCCCCCTGTTTGATCAGGGCATGGCAACCGCGCGCCTGCAGATTGTGCACGGAGCCCGGCACAGCCATCACCTCACGCCCCTGATTCATGGCGTGGGTGGCGGTCGTCAATGTGCCACTGGGCAGGCTGGCTTCTGCCACGAGTACGCCCAGACTGATACCACTGATAATCCGGTTACGCTGTGGAAAGTGCCAGGGGCGGGTTACAGAACCCAGGCCGTACTCGGTCAGAATCAGTCCGCCAGAATCCAGAATGCGCTCTGCAAGTGCGATGTGTTGTCGGGGATAGACCTTGCCTGGTGCTGTTGCCGCTACCGCAATCGTGATGCCGCCAATCGATAGAGCTGCCTCATGAGCGGCCCGGTCAATGCCCATGGCCAGACCGCTGACAATGCCGATATGCAAAGCGGCCAGCTCCGCACAGACGGTGTGCGTGTGAGTCAACGCCGCGTGACTGGCTTTTCGTGAGCCCACCGCCGCAACGAGTGGACGATTCAGTGCATCCAGTGACCCTTCGGCATACAGAATGACCGGTGCGTCCAGTGTGTCTTGCAACAGTGCAGGGTAGGCAGGGTGGTCGAGCCCGAGCAAGTGACGGTCAGCGGCCGCAGCCTGCCACGCCAATGCCTCGTCAACCTTGCGGGCAGTGGCCGCAGAACAGGTGTGTTGCTGAATTGATCTACCGGCATCGACGGGATCCGGGCAGCTCTCACGCAGCCGCCGGAACTGTGAAACCGCATTGGGTTGAGACAGGGAAAATGCCAGCCAGGCTGACGTGGGTACTGTTTTATCATCCATGATAGTGACCGCGGTTGCGCCCCGCGGCCACATCGTGGGTCGGGGCTGGGTTAGATGCCCGTGATGACGTCGTTCATCAACACAGGACGGGTCGATTCCATGACCAGCCCATAGCTTACCTTGTCAAAGGCCTTGAAAACCATCAGCACGCCTGTTCGCTGGTTGGGTAGCGTGACTCGCTCGTAAGCACTCGTGCCGCGAGGATCCACTACGGTCTTGCCGCGTGTCTCGATAGCCAGAACGTCACCTGTCTGAACACCTGACTCAGTACCCACGTTTAGCACGATGACCTGATCACGGCCTGTTTGCGAAATGGCATTGACCAGCGAGACGATTCGCGCCTCACCCTCGATCTCAGGCAGGCGTGGTACGTACTGGTGAGTAGCTGTACCCTCGTTTGACGCCATCAGAATGTCGCCTGCGATGGTTTCCATCTTGTTGTCTGTAATGGTCAGTGTCGAAGGATCACCGACGCTGAGTAGCTTGGCGTCAGAGACGTGCGTGATTTCGTAACCCAGTAATGCGCCGTTGACCGGGTCAATGAGTTCCTTGCTGCGGCGGTAGATACTGTAGGCAGTCTGCGATCGGCTGATCGTTCCCCGAACATAGATCTGGTTGCCCAGAGAGCTGATCAGGCTGTCATCGTGATTGCTGATGACATAAGGCGCATTGGCAAGGGTCTGCGCATCGACAACGCGCGGATGAACCAGAAACTGCTGAATCGAATCGCCTGAAATTGTCGGAATAGCATCGTCCAGAGACTCTGACCGAATGCGCGGAGACATTCTGACGCGACTGCCATTCTGAGGCAATGGATTACCATCGGCGTCCAGCGCAGTTTCGGTAGCCGCGCCCACGGCCGGGCCTGTAGGAACTTCTTTGCCATTGCGAGTCAATACCAGTGTGGGTTGACCGTTAACGTATTCCAGCGCCAGCATGTCACCGGGGTAAATCAAGTGCGGGTTGTAAATCTGAGGGTTGTAGTCCCAGATCTGTGTCCATAACCACGGCTTTTTCAGAAATCGGTCAGAGATATCCCACAATGTGTCGCCCCGAACGACGGTGTAGGCGTCTGGTGCATCGACTTCAATTTCATCGGCGTTGATATAGGCTCTGGGCACGACGGTTGTATAGTTGGCGGCCCCCAGTGCGGGTTCGCCGCCACGCGTATTAGCGCTGAAAGTCTGATCAGCTTGTCTGGCGTCATGCACCACCATGGCTGAAGGGCCGGGTGCGGAGCAGGCGGCCAGCAGTGCCGACAGACTGACTGCCAGCGCCATGCTGAGGGTGGGTACAGTCTTGTGTAAAGCCATGTTCGGGAACTCTCCCTTGTTGAAGCGCGGTTAAGCCTGAAAAATCGGCTGACCTGAAGAAACCTTGATAAGCAAGCAAGATGCCTGATAGTCCCTGTTAGAATCCTGCACTCCCAAAATGCCTCGGACTGACTGTGCCAGTGTTAGATATCCTTTTTTACCCCGACGCCCAGCTGAGGCGTACGGCGACGACGGTGGATAATGTGGACGGTAATATCGCCACGTTGGTGGATCACATGCTCGAAACCATGTACGACGCACCCGGAATCGGGCTAGCTGCCACGCAGGTGAATGTGCACCAACGTGTTGTTGTTATTGATGTTTCCGAAGAAAACGACACACCTCTGACACTGATTAATCCGGTCATTCTGCACAGCGAAGGTGAGGGTGAAATGCAGGAAGGTTGCTTGTCCATTCCCGGTGTCTATGAGTCCGTCAAGCGACCTGCCATCGTCAAGGTTGCAGCCATCGACCGGGAAGGCAATCCGTTCGAAATGGACACTGACGGCCTGCTGGCCGTGTGTATTCAGCACGAAATCGATCATCTGGATGGCAAGTTATTTGTGGACTACCTCTCACCGCTAAAACGCAATCGCATTCGCAAGCGCATGGAAAAGTGGATCCGCGACGGCTGCGATCCCGACGATATTCCGGAACGACCTTGACGGTTAAGACAGTCTTGAATTGCCAGCAACTGAAGGTTGCCTTTGCCGGAACACCCGAATTCGCAGCCGTGGCGCTCGATGCGCTAGTGGCCAGCGATCACGAGGTGGTGGGTGTACTGACACAGCCCGACCGCCCTGCAGGGCGCGGCCGCAAGCTCACACCGAGTGTGGTCAAAATACGGGCTCAGGAAGCTGGAATACCTGTCCAGCAGCCTCTGAGTCTGAAAGACCCCCAGGCAGTTCAGGCCTTCGCAGCCTGGCAGGCTGATGTACTGGTGGTAGCGGCTTATGGGCTGATTCTGCCGCAAGTGGTACTCGATCTGCCAGCGCTGGGTTGTCTGAACATTCATGGCTCGCTATTGCCTCGCTGGCGAGGAGCTGCGCCCATTCATCGAGCCGTACTGGCAGGTGATGCACAGACTGGTGTCTGCATCATGCAGATGGACGCCGGGCTCGATACCGGTGATGTGCTGTTAACTGAATCCACCGACATCGGTAGCAACGACACCGTGGCAGAACTGCACGATCGGCTAGCAGCGCTGGGCGCGCGGGCCTTGATCAAGGCATTACCAGCGCGCTGCAACGGTACGCTGACACCTGTCGCCCAACCTGAAGCTGGCGTTACCTACGCCGAGAAACTGAGCAAAGCTGAAGCGAAGCTTGATTTCAACGAGACATCCGAGCTGCTTCATCGCAAAGTACGCGCATTCAATCCGTGGCCGGTTGCCGAGGCGCAACTGTGCGAGCAGCGCGTCAGAATCTGGAGTAGTCGTCTGGTTGCGTCATCTGCTCTGACTGAGGCAGATAGCAACGCGATTGCAGGCACGGTTCTGTCCACGACTGGCGATGCGGTGCGCGTGCGCACTGGCGACGGTGCGCTGGATTTACTGAGCCTTCAATGGCCAGGCAAAAAACCGCAGCCCGCCGTGATGTTTTCGCAGGGGCGCTCCCTGTCCGGCCAGTGTCTTGTATAACGGATTGAAAGTTGATGAGTAAAAGCGGCACGGCAGACATACGCGTAACTTGCGTGGCGCTGATGCAGGAGATGCTGACACGGGGTGGTTCGCTAACGCGCCTGTTGCCCGAGGCACAGCAACGTGTGCCGGAATCGGAACGCGCGCAGTTGCAGGCCTGGAGTTACGGCTTCGCACGATTTCACGGTGAGCTGGGTGGTCTGGTGGATCTGTTGATCGACAAGCCCATGAAGGCCAAGGATCTTGACGTGTACTTGCTGATGCAACTGGGCCTCTTTCAGCTCCGGCATACCACGATAGCGCCGCACGCTGCGGTTGATGAGACGGTCAAGGTGCTCAAGCGGTTGAAAAAGCCCTGGGCGCGTGGCCTCGTCAACGCGGTGCTGCGAAATTACCAGCGCCGCAAGCCTGAGCTGGAAGGGCGCTTGAAAGAGCCTCAAAAACTCAACCATCCCGTCTGGTTGCTGGAACGGTTCAAGCGCGACTGGCCGCAGCAATGGACGGCCGTGTGTCAGGCAAACAATCAGCAGGGGCCCATGACATTAAGGGTCAATACGCAACGACAGTCTGTCGAAACCTATCGGGATCATCTGACCCACGCAGGGCTGGATACCTCGCTGGTTGCCGATGCAGGGCAGGCAGTTCAACTGTCCGAACCCGTTGCGGTGACCTTATTGCCGGGCTTTGCCAAAGGTGATGCCAGTGTGCAGGATGCCGCCGCCCAACTGGCGGGTTTGCAGCTGATGAAACACGCGCCGAAAGGGGGTCGCCTGCTCGATGCGTGTGCGGCGCCGGGAGGCAAGACTGCACATCTACTCGAGATGGGTCACTTTGATTCGGTAATGGCGCTGGACAAGGACGCCGAACGCTTGCAACGGGTAACAGATACTCTGAAACGCCTGTCACTGACATCACATGCCACACTGATGGCAGCAGATGCCTGTGACGTTCCTGTCTGGTGGGATGGTGTTGAGTTCAATGCAATTCTGTTAGACGCGCCGTGCTCGGGCACCGGTGTGATTCGTCGCCATCCGGATATCAAGCTGCTGCGTCGGGAGAGCGATATCGAAGCACTGGCAACGTTGCAAGGCGCGCTGCTGGATGCATTGTGGTCGACGCTCAGCCACGGTGGTGTATTGCTGTATGCAACGTGTTCCATACTCAAGCAAGAGAACGAACAACAGGTTCAGGCTTTTCTTGAGCGAACGCCAGATGCCAGACTGGCAGCAGACATGCGCCAGATATTGCCGGGTGAAAACGACATGGACGGCTTTTTTTACGCACCGTTAATCAAGCATCACCAGTGAGTAGTCTGGCGGACAAGTGGCGCTGGGGTTTGGCACTGTTGCTGGTGCCTGTCGCCACTTTGCTGGTGTTCATTGTGCTCGTCAGTCTGTCGGCAAAAGGTCTGTACGGTGGCGAAGAAAACAACGGCAGCATTACCTTGTCCGATGTGACCTTGCAACAGGTTGAAGGCCAGTTGTATCTGGATGCACAGGCGCTTATCGATTTACCAGACACCATCAAGGCGGGACTGGACAGCGGTGTACCGCTGGAATTCATACTCACGTTGCGTTTTCTCAATCCGCGCCCCTACTGGTTTGACGAAACACTGGTGCAGGTGGAGCAGCGATTCAGCCTCAACTACTACGAGCTCACCCGTCACTACCGTGTACAGGCTCTGCAAACCGATACCAGCAACAACTATCGATCCCTGTCATCAGCGTTACGGGGTCTGGGTGAGTTCAATCGCCTGCCGTTGATAACCGGATCCAGTGCTGCCTACATTGTCGATGAGAATCTGGTGTTCGATGAAAGCCCTACCGAGGTTGTCGGCTCCCTGGATTTCAGGCTGGATGCACAGTCGTTGCCGCTGCCATTGCAACCGTTGATCATTTCCAGCTGGCGGCTGGCCAGCGAGGAGTTTCAGTGGTCAGTCAACTGACACTGCTACGCAGGCGTACGCTGACCAGTGCGGTGCTGATGGCGCTGCTGTTCCTGATCCTTATCGTCTCGCTCTATGTGCTGGGCACCATTGCGCTGCAGCTGGACAGGTTTGGACAATACTATTACTGGTTGTTGTTTGGTAACGGGCTTGCATTAAGCTTTATTGCCGTGCTCATTATCATGAACGGCTGGCGACTTGTACGCGAGTTCAGGCAACGCATTGCGGGATCAAGACTGACCGTCAAGCTTGTGATTGTGTCCGTGTTGTTAGCATTGGTACCGGTGACGTTGGTATACGGTTTTTCCATACGTTTTCTGCGTGCCAACATCAACAGCTACTTTGATCTGGAAATTGAACAGGCACTGGATGATGCACTGGAGCTCAGCCGTGAGTCGCTGGGTCTGCAGATGCGCACCTTGCAACGTGACACACTCAACGTGGCACAGCAACTGGTAGGTGTGAGCGAGGCAGCGGCCGTTTTCGAGCTCAATACACTAACTCTGGAAGCCGAAGCCAGCGAGATGACGCTGATCGGTCCCGACAACAGAATCATAGCCTCAACCGGTTTGCTGGACGATATCTCGGTGCAACCCAACCGTCCCGAAAATGACCTGCTCACCCGGGCCCGACAAGGCCTGTCCTACGTCAGCGTAGATCCTGTAGGTGGCAGCGAGTTATTCATCAGAGTGGTTACCCCCGTATTTTCTGAAGACCCCACGCGTGAAAATTCAGTATTACAAGCCCTGTACCCGATTGCCAAGCGCTCATCGGATCTGGCCGAAAGTGTTCAATCCAGTTATCAGCAATATCGACAACTGGTTTTCCTGCGCCGGCCTCTGATGCTCAGCTCCATGCTGACGCTGTCGCTGGCGTTACTGTTATCGGTGATGATGGCTGTCTGGTTCTCGTTGTACGCGGCACGTCGCATGATGATGCCGATTCATGACCTGGTAGAAGGTACACGAGCTGTTGCCGGTGGTAATTATTCAACGCGCATCTATAAGCGCAGCAAGAACGATGAGCTGGGTTTTCTCGTGCAATCGTTTAACTACATGACGTTGCAACTTGAGCAAAGCCGTCGCAATGCAGAACAAAGCCAGTTGCAGGTAGAGCGGGAACGCGCGCGCCTGCAGGCCGTGCTGGGACAGATATCTTCCGGCGTTGTCACACTCGATGCCGAGAACCGCGTACTCACCAGTAACCCGGCAGCGGTCACTATATTGGGTAGCGCGCTTATCCAGATGCGTGGCCAGGCGCTGGTTCACGACATGCAGGATAACAGCGTGGTGGCGCAATTCAGTGAACAGGTCAGCGAACCACTGGAGGCGGCAGGTACGCAGGAATGGTCGGCAGAGATCGAAGTATTTGATCAGGGTGGGCGGCGGTTCCTGTTTTGCCGTGGCACGGTATTGCTGGATTCGGCAGGTGCACTGAACGGTCGTGTGATTGTCATTGACGACATGACTACCATCATCAGCGCTCAACGTGACGCAGCATGGAGCGAAGTGGCGCGACGGCTGGCGCATGAAATCAAGAATCCGCTTACACCTATTCAGCTCTCGGCTGAGCGATTGCGCCACAAGTTCCAGCGCAAGCTGGAAGGCGCGGATATCGAATTGCTGGATCGCCTGACACACACCATTGAAAATCAGGTGGATTCCCTGAAATCGATGGTTAACGCCTTCGCAGACTACGCCTCCACACCTAACCTGACGCTGTCGCTGTTTGATGTCAACGCACTGCTCGAAGAGGTGGCTGAGCTTTACCGCGATGCCGAAGAGTCGGTCATTATCGAACTCTCTCTGGATTCCTCCGCACCCCGCATTCCGGTTGATCTGCCGCGCATGCGGCAGTTAACGCACAATCTGATCAAGAATTCTCTGGAAGCCCAGCAGAATCAGGCGCTCAAGCGAGTACAACTAAGCACTCGATACAGGCCCGGTACCCTGCAAAATGTGCTGGAGATAGACGCTGCCGACGACGGACCCGGTTTCCCGTTAGACTTGATGGACCGGCTGTTTGAGCCGTACGTGACATCCAAGCCCAAAGGCACCGGTCTGGGCCTGGCTATCGTCAAAAAGATTGTTGAAGAGCACAATGGCAGAATACGGGCTGAAAACCGTCCGGAAAGAGGAGCCATCGTGATAGTCAGCTTGCCGTATCCATCCACATTGCAGCTTCCAGGGGCCGCCGCATGAGTAGTGAACGCGCCGTACTGGTTGTCGATGACGAACCGGATATCAGAGGACTGTTGCAGGAGATACTCGAAGATGAAGGCTATGCCGTCTCCTGTGCCGAAACTGCCGAGGTGGCCAGAGCCTGCGTTCAGGAATCGCGTCCCGATCTGGTGCTGCTGGATATCTGGATGCCGGACATGGACGGCGTCACCTTGCTCAAATCCTGGAAAAGCGAAGGCATACTGGATTTTCCGGTGATCATGATTTCCGGCCATGGCACGGTGGAAACCGCCGTGGAGGCAACCCGCCATGGTGCGGTGGATTTTATCGAAAAGCCATTATCGCTGGCCAAGCTGCTACTGACTGTTGAAAAGGCACTGGCTGAGGTGCCTGAAGCACAGAGCGCAGGCCCAGGGGCCGCCCAGATGCTGCCAGCGCCACGCAGACTCCCTCTATTGCTCGGCGTTAGTGAGTATGTGAAAACCCTGCGCGAACAGCTACGGGTTCAATCTGCCCGCACTGAGTCATTACTGCTGATTGGCGAGTCTGGCAGTGGGCGCGTCCTGTTTTCGCAGTATGCCCACGACCTAAATCCCGAGCTGACTGGCCGTTTTATCCAGCTACGATGCGACACACTATCATCAGTGAACGCCCACCGAGAGCTCTACGGTGATGAAAGTAGCAGCGGCCTGAGCACCGGTTTTCTGGAGTCTGCTGCTGGTGGCACTTTATTTTTGACCGACGTGGAACTGTTACCTGCAAGCGCCCAGCAATGCCTGCGTCAGGCTATTGAGCAGCAGGGTTTCACCCGCATCGGTGGTGATGTCAAAATCCCTTTCCGGTGCCGTCTGGTGGCCTCCTCGCGCAGCGAGCTGGCGCTGGTGGTCAGGCAAGGCATGCTGGATGCTGCGCTGGCACGGTTACTCAGCGCTGAGACGCTCACTCTCAAGCCGCTGCGTGAGCATCCCGAGGACATTCCGGCGCTGCTGGAAGGCTTTGTAGACTGGCACGTGGAAGAGGAAGGGCTGGCGTATCGCCACTTCAGCGTGGCAGCCCAGAACCGGCTGCGAAACCTCGACTGGCCGGGTAACCTGCTCGAACTGAAGAACCTGATACAACGCATATTGCTGCTTGGCGGCTCGACAACCATTGAGGTGCCAGAGATCAACCGAGTGCTGGGTATCGTGGCAAGCAGTGATACCAGCCTTGCGCTTCGTCATGATCTGCCGCTACGTGAGGCACGAGCGGATTTCGAACGTCAGTATCTGTTGCGTTGTCTGTCGGAAACTCAGGGCAACATCGGGGATCTTGCAAAGCATGTCGGTATGGAACGAACCCACCTCTACAGGAAACTGCGCAGTCTGGATATCGATCTCGACAAGGTACGTGAATAGTGAAAATTATTGTACTCGGGGCAGGTCAGGTCGGCTTGACCGTTGCCAGAAGTCTGGTGCTGGAAGACAACGAAGTAACGGTGGTGGACACTGACGCTGCCATTCTCGAAGAGCTTGAGGCCAACACAGATCTGCGCACCATAAAAGGCCCGGCCTCCTACCCTGAAGTGCTGCGCTCTGCCGGTGCAGAAGATGCCGACATGATCATCGCCGCAACCGACTCCGACGAAACCAATATCGTTGCCATCCAGATTGCTTACACGCTGTTCAGAACGCCGATGAAGATTGCACGTATTCGTTCCATGGAATACATGCGTGAGAAAAATCTGTTTGATAATGACAACATTCCCATTGATGTCATCATTAGCCCGGAGCAGCTGATCACCGAGCACATCCAGCGCATCATTGAACACCCCGGTGCTATTCAGGTGGTGGATTTCGCACATGGCAAGGTACGTCTTGTCGGCATAGAAGTACAGAAGGGCGCACCCATGGCAGGTCGCAAACTGGCCGATCTGACAGAACTGCTCGGCCATATTGAAACCCGTGTCATGGCTCTGTATCGCGGGGAGGAGGTGATCATCCCCAAGGGCGCAACCATGATTCATGAAGAGGACATTGTCTTCTTCATGGGAATCCAGAAGAACACGGCTAAAGTTCTGGCACAGTTTCATCATGATGATGCGCCGTGCAAACGCATCATGATTGCTGGTGGCGGCAACATCGGCTTGTTGCTAGCAAGAAAACTGGAAAATCTTTATCGTGTAAAGATTATCGAAGCCCGTGGTGAACGCGCAGAAGTACTGGCATCCACACTCAACAATTGTATGGTGTTGCACGGTGATGCAGCCAATCAGGAAATGCTGATTGATGAGAACATTGAAGACATGGATGTTTTTTGCGCCCTGACCAACGACGATGAGGCCAACATTCTGTCTGCCATGCTGGCCAAGCGCATAGGGGCACGCAAGATCATGTCACTGATCAATCGGCCTGCGTATGTTGATCTGGTTGAGCGTGACATCATCGATGTTGCCATATCTCCACAGCAGATTACCATCGGTGCTTTGCTGACATTGATTCGACGCGGTGACGTGGTCGCGGTGCATTCATTGCGAAGAGGTTCGGCCGAAGCGCTGGAAGGAATCGCCCATGGCGATGAAGATACTTCTGTACTGGTAGGGCGCACCATAGGCGATATCGAGTTACCCAGCAGTGCCAGCATTGGTGTAGTGGTACGTGCTGACAAGGTCATGGTGGCTCATCATGATCTAGTGATAGAGGCAGAGGATCATCTGATCGTGCTGATCACCAACAAGCAACAGATTGCCGACGTGGAAAAATTATTCCAGGTAGGAATCACGTTTGTCTGACGTTACCGGGTAGGCGCACATGTCTTCAATTCCCATTCAGGTGAGGGTGGTTCAGCGCGTCGTCGGAATTCTGCTGACGTTGTTCAGCTTCACGCTGTTTACGCCACTGATGGTTGGCATCATAGCTGGCGATCCGCTGAATTCGATCACACCGTTCATTGGTGCATTCATCACCACGATCCTGACGGGTCTGTTTTTGTATCTGCCTGTCAGGGATCATGTCGGGCAGCTGCGCCTGCGTGACGGATTTCTGGTGGTGGTCCTGTTCTGGGCGGTACTGGGAATCTTTGGCGGTTTGCCGTTCTATCTGTACTCGGCACTGGACATGTCGATCGCCGGCGCTATCTTTGAATCCATGTCCGGGCTAACCACGACCGGTGCCACGATTATCGTCGGCCTTGATCTCTTGCCCAAATCCATATTGTTCTATCGCCAGCAGATGCAATGGCTGGGCGGCATGGGTATCATTGTACTGGCGATAGCTGTCCTGCCCATGCTCGGCATTGGTGGACAACAACTGTTCCGCGCCGAGACACCCGGCATCAGCAAAGATAAACTGACGCCTCGCATTGCCGGTACTGCCAAAGCTCTGTGGTACATCTATCTGGGCCTGACGGTGGCGTGCGCGTTAGCGTATTGGGCCGCGGGTATGACGTTGTTCGATGCGGTCGGACACAGCTTCTCAACCGTGGCTATCGGTGGTTTCTCCACACACGACAACAGCATCGGATACTTCGACAGTTCGCTGATCGAGATGATCGCCGTGGTGTTCATGTTGATCTCTGGCGTTAATTTCGCGTTGCACTTCACTGCAGCCCGGCAAATCAGCTTGCGCCATTACTGGCGAGATGAAGAATTCCGCACTTATGCCTGGATAGTTCTGAGCATGACAGTCGTAGTCAGTAGCTATCTGTATCTGAGCGAGACATCCGAGTGGAAGGATTCACTGGTCAACGGCCTGTTTCATGTGGTGTCCATTGGCACAACCACCGGTTTTACCTCTGAAGAATATTTTAACTGGCCAGGTTTTCTGCCTGTTCTACTGTTGTTCGCAAGCTTCGCTGGCGGTTGTACCGGCTCCACCGGAGGCGGCATGAAAGTCTTAAGGGTCTTGCTGTTGTTCAAGCAAGGACAGCGTGAGATTCGTCGGCTATTGCATCCTCATGCAACTATCATGGTCAAGGTCGATAAACAAGCCATGTCCAACCGGATGATCGATGTGGTGTGGGGATTCTTCGCCAGCTATCTGGCGCTGCTCTCTGTCATGTTGTTACTGCTGATGGCGGCAGGGCTGGATCAGGAAACCGCTTTCTCGGCGGTGGTGGCGTGTTTGAACAACCTCGGCCCCGGTCTGGGTATGGTTGCCGCCAACTATTCCAGTCTCGGAGACTTCTCGTTATCCGTACTCAGTATTGCCATGCTGTTTGGCCGGCTGGAAATATTCACGCTGCTCATCCTGTTCACGCCCACCTTCTGGCGACGCTGACAGTGGCTGCGCTGAGCCATGAGTGAAGAGATCGCCAGTAAATGGAATTCCCGATATTCGTATTCGGGCGAACCACTGCCCGCACCTGCCAGAGTCCTGAGTGGTGGAATTCGCTGGCTGCCACCTGCTGGAGCGGCTCTGGATCTTGCCTGTGGGCGAGCTGTCAACGGGCATTGGCTGGCACAGCGCGGTTTCCTCGTCAGCGCCTGGGATATCAGTGAAACCGTGGTGTCCGATATTCTCTCGCGACAGCCGCAATTGCTACACGAGGTGGCTGTACGGGATGTGATTGAAAACCCGCCGGAACCGCGCAGCTTCAACGTCATTGTGGTGAGCCGGTTTCTACACCGTGCCCTGTGTCCTGCCATCGTGGATGCGCTCAAGCCCGGTGGCCTTCTGCTGTATCAGACATTCACACACGGACTAACCAACCCTGATTATCTACTCGAAGCCAATGAGCTGCTAAGCTTATTCAGTGAGCTGCATGTGCTGGAATACCATGAGCCGTTGCCGGATGAGTCCGGTAAGGCTGAAGCCAGACTGATTGCACGCAAACGCTCACGGTAAGCCGGATTGTGGTCAGGAGCATTCTTTTCGAACGATGAGTCAGATTGATACATTCGAGGCCATGCTGGCGCGTGGTCAGGACGGCGAAATGCTGCGCTACACGCTGGGCAATGCATACTTCGCCGAGGAGAATCACGCCCAGGCAATACTGCACCTTCGCGAAGCCGTCATTCTGAAGCCAGACTACTCCGCCGCATGGCGAGTGCTGGGACGGGCGCTTGCCGGTGATGGCCAGCTACTGGAAGCAAAGGGCGCGTTTGATCAGGGCGAGCAGGTGGCTAACCAGAATGGCGACAAGCAGACAGCAAAAGAGATCAACGTGTTCAGGAAGCGTGTAATTAAGGCGCTGGCAGCCGCTGCCGGGGATCCCGACTCACCGCAATGAGCAGCGATGTGAGCATCTGGTTACAGAACCAGTTTTACAACCGTATTGCGGGCTCGCTGTTGCCTCTGTCCTGGTTTGCACCGCTTGCACCACGACCAGGCCAGTTGTCTATCCCTGAAGGTACCCTGCAACTGCAAATCGTTAGCCATTGCTGGCAATACTCGCACCTTGCCATGTTCCAGCTCAGCTCACTGATCAACTATCCGCCACAGAGATGCCATCTGACGTATACGTTGTTTTACGCTGAGGAAGACACTGGCATGCAGGCGCTGATCAAGCGGTTTGCGGCAATCGATATCCCGACCATCACTTGGGATTTTAGAATACTGCCAAAAAACGAACTGTTCAGACGCGCCATAGGCCGGAACCGCGTATCACTGGACAGCACGGCACACTGGATCTGGTTTGCCGATTGCGATCTGATCTTTCACAAAGGTTGTCTGGACTCTGTTGCAGAGGCAGTCTCGGGGCAACAGACCGGTCTGGTCTTTCCCGACCATGAAGGCATAACTGATTTGCTGCCACCCGAGCACCCGATGCTCAATCAGAGCCTGAATGAGCGTGGAACTATCGACATTGATACGGAATTATTTCGTCGCAACACGATCTCAAAGGCCAAAGGGGCTTTTCAGATCGTACACGGAGATGTTGCAAGAGCTGTGGGTTACTGCGGATCAATCCCGCTGTATCAGCAGCCTTCGGAACGATGGCGAAAAACCTATGAAGACACCGTGTTCCGGCGTGTTATCGACTATGAGGGAGTCCCTGTGAATATCACTGGCCTGTACCGGATACGACATGCCGAGAAAGGTCGTTATGCAAAAGATTCTTCGCTATCGCGTATTCGAGGCGGCATCCGTCAGGCAACAGACAAGACTCACAGTGAATAAACGTCTCGATCGATCAAGGCGCGCCAAACGCAAACCCATTGAAGGGATACGCTGGTGGTGGAATACGCGAGTGCGTTCGCTATGGACTGTCCAGTTGCCTGCGCTGATGAACAAACACAACAACACAGCACCCACATTTGCTTTCAGGCAGTCGGGTACCGTAATAGGCGACGTTCAGCAAGAAGGCATCACCGCAATACTCACCGTATACAAGCGTGGCGAGTATCTGAGCGCACAGATAGAAGCGTTGCGCAGTCAAAGCATACCGCCCAGTGAAATATGGGTCTGGTGCAACGATAGTGATGTGCCATTACAGGATGTCTCTGATCGGGTAGATCGCGTTATCGTATCCAATTCCAACTGGAAGTTCTGGGGCAGATTTGCCATCGCCAATCTGGTACGTACCCCTTATGTATGCCTACTCGATGATGACATTCTGCCGCAATCCAACTGGTTCAAGAATTGTCTGGATACATACGCATCGGGCCTCGATGGCATCCTCGGTGGTTCAGGTGTGCTGTTGCCGGCAGAGGGCGGTTACTCATCCAAGAACAAGGTGGGCTGGAATGGGCATCACTTTGATGAGGCCACGCGCGTGGATCTGGTCGGTCATGCCTGGTTTTTCAAGAAAGAACATTTGCAATACATGTGGCGCGAGCAGCCTCTATCCTGGGAAAACGGCGAAGATATCCACTTGAGTTGTATGGCGTGGAAGCATGCTGGCGTAGGTACTTACGTACCACCGCATCCGGCTCACGACGAATCTCTCTGGAGTTGCCGGCCGGATTTCGGCAAACGTGTGGGTCGAACCAGCAGTGCCACATTCAAATCAGAAGGCCACCACAACGTGCGCGATGAGATGGTTACAGCCTATCGAGAAGCCGGGTGGAGAATCGTGGCGGATGAACTGACTTGATGAACACCAAGCTGGAACACAAGCTGCGACTGGGCAGTGGACTGGTGATTGCCGTATTTCTGGTGCTGCATCTGTTGACCGCCGGGCTTGGTCTTGTCTCGCTATCTGCAATGGATGCAGCGGGTGACGTGATGCACGTCATCTGGTCGTTCCCGGTTCTTCTGGTATTGCTATATGCCTCATTCCTCGTGCACATAGCGTTGGGTCTGTTTGCGCTGTTCAAGCATAGAACCTGGCGAATGCCTGTCTGGAACCTGTTGCAGATAGGGCTCGGACTTGCATTACCGGTGTTGCTGATCGGCCATGCCATGAGTGCACGCGGTACGGCCATGATCTTTGACGTACCGCTTACGTACTCGCGGCTATTGTTGTTACTGTGGGACGATCCTGTGTCGGTCATCAAGCAATATGCCCTGATGCTGATTGCGTGGACACACATGTGTCTGGGCATTCACTTCTGGTTGCGCTACAGGCCGTGGTATTCACGCTGGATTTTGCTAATCTATCCTTTGAGTCTGTTCATACCCCTATTGGCTGGAATGGGCTTTGCGCGAGCCGGCGTCGATACCTGGCATTTGCAACCCGAAGTCATCGAACAGGTGACTGCGGCGATGCGCACGATTGATCCTGCTGCGCGTAAGGCGCTGTTTCTGTTCAACGACCGAACAGTGCAAGTCTTTCTGGTTCTTGTCGGCATCGTATTTGTTCTGCGCACAGGCCGTGATCTGTATGTGAGGCGCAGTGGTCATTTTCTGATGACACATACTATCAGCGGTAAAACGTTGCGAGGAGCCGCTGGGCAATCTGCGTTGGAAGTGATGCGTGCGGCAGGTGTCAAACATGCATCCGTATGCGGTGGCAGAGGCCGATGCACTACTTGCCGAGTCCGGGTCAAGAATCAAGGAGACCGACTTCCAGCACCAGAGGCCCTGGAATCAGCCGCATTGAAAAGAGTGGGTGCGAGTGCGAATGTACGCCTCGCCTGCCAGATCCGGCCTAAAGGTGATATTACTATCACACCATTACTACAACCGAATATCTCGGCGCCTGACGTTAATGGGTCCTCGGGTGTCGTGGGGCATGAACAACAGGTAGCCTGCATGTTTGCAGATCTGCGCGGGTCCACTACTCTAGGTGAAAAGAAAATGCCTTACGATGTGGTTTTTATTCTGAACCACTTCTTTATCCAGCTTGCGGACGCGCTGAAAAAAACCAACGGGCATTATGCAAACTTTACCGGTGATGGAATCATGGGACTGTATGGTCTTGAGAGTGACATCGAAACCGGGTGTCGTGAAGCTCTGGAAGGAGCCGTGGAAATTCAACGTCGCATGGATCAACTGAATCACTGGTTATCTGCAGAGCTTGATGAACCTCTGAAGGTCGGTATCGGTATTCATTGTGGTGTTGCCATCGTGGGTACCATGGGCCCGCCCGACGCACCGATCACCTCCGCCATCGGTGACAATATCAATATCGCTGCACGGCTGGAGGCGCTGACCAAGGATTACGCCACTAACCTGGTGGTATCTGAAGATGTCTTGAAACATGCAGCGGTCGATTATTCGAATCTGCCGCATCACACCGCCAAGGTGCGAGGCCGCGGTGAGGCTGTGGAAATAATTGTCGTGGATGATCCGGTTACATTACTGGGCATGGCTGCGGCTGAGGCGTAAACGAACAAGGGGTTGATCATGCAAGGATTTGGCGTACATACCAGCATGTGGACAATGAGTTGGGACCGTGAGGGTGCCGAGCGTGCAGTAGCGGCAGCTGTTCACTACAAGATGGATTTTATCGAGATAGCGTTACTCGACGCACCTTCGGTAGATGCTCCACATACGAAAGCTTTACTGGATAAAACCGGCCTGCGTGCGGTCTGCTCGCTCGGCTTGCCTGAGCCTGTCTGGGCATCGGTCAATCCCGATGGTGCCATAGACTATCTGAAGCGAGCCCTGGACAAAGCAGCCGATCTGGGGGCAGAGGCGTTGTCTGGTGTTACGTTTGGTGGCATTGGCGAACGCACGGGCCTTGTTCCCACGGAAAAGGAATACGACAACGTAGCTCGCGCACTGGACGCCGCAGCAACTTACGCCAAAAGCAAAGGACTCCTGTTTGGTATCGAACCTGTCAACCGCTATGAGAATCATCTAATCAACACCGGCTGGCAAGCGGTCGAGATGATAGAGCGCGTTGGCTCAGACAATATATTTGTTCATCTGGATACCTACCACATGAACATTGAGGAGAAGGGCGCTGGTAATGGCATTCTCGATGCGCGAGAACATCTGAAGTACATACACTTGTCAGAAAGCGATCGTGGCACACCAGGTTCCGGTACCTGCGACTGGGATGAAATTTTTGCCACGCTTGCCGCCATCGGTTTCAAAGGTGGTCTGGCCATGGAGAGCTTCATCAATATGCCGCCGGAAATCGCCTTTGGCCTGTCTGTCTGGCGGCCCGTTGCCAGGGACTTCGAAGAAGTGATGGACAACGGACTGCCGTTCTTACGCAACAAGGCTGCGCAGTATCGATTAGCCTAACAACCTGCCGTCATTGAACCTGCGGTGATACAAGCGCCGGAAGGTACACGCGTGGGGGCATACCGGATAAGGTCGGCGTCGTACAGGCCATCTGATATGAAATTGGCAAGATCGTCCATTTCAGTCTCTGTCAGATTGAGCGGTGTGAAACGCGAGTCGAGATAGTGCTGCGTGTCGGGGTTTTGCGCAACGCCATTGTTCTTGTATCGGATAACATCCTTGATGGTTGCAAACCGGGCACCGTGTCCGAGGCTAGTATTATCAGACAGATTATACAGCTGCGGTATCTTGAACTTGTACATGTCCTCGGTCCTGCCCGTGAAACCACCACGACCCTGAGTATCGGCCTCGGCTACTGTTCCATGAACCTGCGTATGGTTCACATCAAAATCATTCATGCCGATAGCAAAGAACATGTCGTCTTCACTGGCGCCCGGTAACGAGCTCAGCGCGGGGCCCTGATGGCAATCACTACACGCGGCCTTATCAAAAAACAGGCTAGCGCCACGTTTCTGGGAATCTGACATGGCGTTCATGTCACCTCTTAGCCATAGTTGGAAAGGGGCCTTGTTGGCCAGTATGGTTCGTTCATAAGCCGCAATAGCCAGGCCGGCATCTCGATGATAGTCGTCTGTATTGAGAGATCCAAAGGCTGCGCTGAACAGTTGCCTGTACTCTTCGTTCTGGTTTAGAACGTAATCTCCGTCTGTATCCAGACGATGAACTGCAAGCCCGGCTATCGCCTGAGTTTCCAGACCCGACAGCATTCTCAGATTTTCGGCCTTTGGTGTGTCGATTGTTGTCACCCGGTGAGCGTCTACGGTTGAATTGACACCACCTGCCGTATTGCCGAACTGGCCGTTCCACAGCATCACGTCCTGGTACGCTGAGTTCAACACAGTGGGCGTACCCAGAGGTTGAAGATCAGGCAAGACAAAACCCGGCTTAAGAGTGCGCGCTGAACCATCAACGCCAAAACCTGCACCGCCTTCGCCGATTCCTTGAGGTATACCTGCCTTGAAGCCTGCAGCTGCGTGATGACAAGTGGCACAAGACCAGCTTTTTTCACCGTTAGGGTTAGTGGCTACCGCCATGCCGGTATCATGAAAGAGCATTTTCCCCAATTCGACCTTGCTGTGTGACAGGACATTGGAAGCATCCTGAGGAATGCTGTCGAGTGCGTCACCATCCGGAATTATAAGAGAGTCGATACCGTCAGATTGAGACTCATTGATCGCCGTGCGTAGTGTGTCATCCAGTAAAGACTCACTGACTGATGGCGCAATAGAAACGCCACTGTCAGAACAGCCTGCCAATAGCAGTGTTGCTAACAAGCTAGCGGCAACGTGATGACAATTGATTTTCATTGGATAGGTGCTTACGCGTTTCCGAGACTGCGCAAGTTACTCGTAACTCATAGGGCGTTATGAGTTTGAGTTCAACTATTAGAACAACCAGCTGTGACCATGCCACTAAGCTGATAATTTTTTGCAAGCTGGCTCATCTACGTGTTTACAGGTCTACACTGACACTACTAAAGGACTCTGAACAAACCATGACACAAAGCGCCTCCACAAATCGACAACTCGTACTAGCTGAACGACCCAAGGGCCCACCGACAGCCAGCACACTGACTCTCAAGGAGAGCGAGGTTCCCACGGCAGGCGACGGTCAGATGCTACTGCGTACAGAATTTCTGTCGCTGGACCCCTACATGCGTGGCCGGATGAGTGCAGCTCCATCGTATGCAGCCCCGGTTGAAATAGGTGAAGTCATGGTCGGCGGCACGGTTGCCGAAGTGGTTGAGTCAAATGTCGAAGGTTTCTCAGCCGGCGACTTCGTCATGAGCTTTAACGGCTGGCAGGACTATGCTCTTTCAGATGGAAAAGGGGTCACCAATATGGGTAAGTCGCCTGAAAATCCTTCATGGGCTCTGGGTATCATGGGCATGCCCGGTTTCACCGCGTGGGCAGGGCTAACTCACATAGGCGAACCCAAAGAAGGCGAGACTCTGGTGGTTGCTGCGGCTACCGGCCCGGTAGGCGCGACGGTAGGGCAAATCGCCAAACTGAAAGGCTGTCGGGTTGTGGGTATTGCAGGTGGCCCGGACAAGTGCCAATACGCCGTTGAAACACTGGGCTTTGATGCGTGCCTCGATCATAAACAGGATGATCTTGCAGAGCAGTTGCTTGAAGCTACACCTGATGGCGTGGATATCTACTTCGAAAACGTTGGCGGCAAGGTACTGGATGCTGTGCTACCTCGCCTGAATCCTAACGCACGGGTGCCCGTCTGCGGAATCGTCTCTCAATACAACGCCACCCAGCTTCCTGAGGGCCCTGATCGTCTTAACTGGTTAATGGGACAGATCTTGCGAAAGAAGATCCGAATGCAGGGTTTCATCATATTCGACGACTTCGGACACCTGTACCCGGAATTTGCCAAGGCCATGAGCGCCTGGGTCAAGGCTGGCGAGATTCATTATCGGGAAGAGGTCATCGACGGGCTCGAAAATGCACCGAGCGCGTTTGTCGGTTTGCTGACTGGCGAGAATTTTGGCAAGCGCGTTATCAAGGTGGGTTGATGGGCCGTTGGTTCGTCGCAGCGCTGGCTCTGTTTGCAGCGCTGTGGTCCACTAACGAGCTACTACGCAGCACCGATGGCCTGATCATCGAGCACTACGAGTCAGGCCCTATCCCGATCAGTGTATTTCGCCCAGATACCCAGACGCCAGGCCCACTGGTTGTCGTGGTACACGGTTTCGCTGGCTCACGCCCCATGATGCAGCAGTTTGCCGTGTCATTAGCGCAAAACGGCTACCTGGCGGCTACCTTCGACCTATCCGGACACGGCAGAAACCGCGTACCACTAACGGGTGACTTACAGTCCATCGATGGTGCAACCCAGGTACTGGTCAACGATATCGGTGTAGTGGTGGACGCTGTTCGCAAACGCTATGAAACGTTGCCCGAAGGCATGGCCGTAGTAGGACACTCCATGGCATCAGATCTGGTCGTGCGTTACGCGCAGCGCGATGACAGTGTCATGGCCACCGTAGGTGTTGCCATGTTCTCTCCCGCTGTGACCGCCATCAGCCCACGCAACCTGCTAGTCATCAACGGTGAATGGGAACCCCGATTGAACGAAGCCGGCTATGACGTCCTGCGGCAAGTAACAGACGAGACAGAGCCGAGCGAGAACGTCACCTATGGCAGTTTCGAAACAGGTACTGCACGACGCATGGTAGAAGCCGACAACACCGAACACGTGGGCGTGCTGTTCAGCGTAGAAAGCGCAACAGCAACTGTCAGCTGGCTCAATCAGGTGTTTACGGGTAACGACGCTATATCCCATGAACCTGTTACACGGGGTCGATGGATAATCCTTTTGGTCATCGGCATAGTCGGTTTATGGTGGTCACTGGCGCCACTGTTGCCGGTGGTGTCTTTTACGGATGATAAGTCAGGCATGAGCACCCTGAACACATCGCTTGTCATCTTCATTCCCATGATGGCCACACCCTTACTACTGAGTCTAGTCAATATCAGCTTCCTTCCTGTACTGGTAGGCGACTATCTGGCTGTGCATCTGGCGCTGTACGGTCTTCTAACCTTCCTGCTCACCCTATTTTTTCGCAGAAGAAATAATGTCCTAAGCAGTCCGGTAGACAAGCCCAGATTTCTCACATCCCTGTTAATCGTCGTGCTATTCAGCCTCCCACTAGGCGCAGCACTCAACTGGCAAGTAGCGTCATTCATCCCCACCGTAGAACGCCTGCCACTACTACTGGCCATCGGCATAGGCACACTGTGCTGGTTTGTGACAGACGAATGGGCAACACGCACCAGTACAACCTGGCTATGGGCCTATCCGTTAAGCAAAATAGCCTTCCTGCTGTCACTTGCCATCGCCGTAGCACTAGACTTCGACGGCCTGTTTTTCCTGCTACTGATCGTACCCATCATGGTCCCGATACTGATCGTGTTCGGCCTGCTAAGCCGCTGGGTTTACCGGTCCACAGGCTGTGCACTGGTGGCAGGAGTCGGTAACGCGTTGTTTTTAGCCTGGGCTATTGCCGTGACGTTTCCGTGGGTGGGGGCCAGCTAAGAAAGAAACGAATACCGCTGCTCAAGTGACGTCATGAATTCAACGGATTATGTCTCAATGACCGAAGGAACAATCCGAGCCCCAACCGATAGCAGCCATCCGATCGGGTTTTTAGCGTTGTAGAAATTGACATCCTCCCCTCCGTGAACGAAGAGAATTCCTACGGCGTTCAGGCGAAAGCCTGAATCGCTTCAGCGGGTTCCTGCTTCGCAGGGGTTGCCTGTACTGCAATA
>ENA-ORXT01002460-ORXT01002460.1-marine-metagenome-genome-assembly--contig:-NODE-2460-length-22250-cov-4.337257_pt1 | contig 22250 bp, 14 predicted proteins | sample MGYA00237868_ERZ511482 | MGnify/ENA metagenome assembly ERZ511482
TAAAGCTGTACCAGCAACAGCAGCACTACCTTTTAGTCCGAACAAACCATCAGCACCATTGGTGAAATCAAATCCAGGGAAAGTAGGACCGAATAAACCAGCCAAAGACGCTTCTTGAATTCTTAAAGGAGCAAAAGCAGGAACAGCACCACCAAATTGGTCATCGTCCATATATAAAGCCAATTCAGGATTGTAGAAGTATTCGTAGTGTGCAGGGTTTTCTGTGTAAGGTGTTAAAGCATTCCACTCATCTTTTGCACCAATAGGAATAACCGCCTCATTGGTCAAAGGCATACCCAAACGAGATACTTGAACCCAGTCACCTGAGTACATTTCTGTTCCTACATCTGCGTTTAAAGTACGGATAGCAGGGCGACTAGCAGAAGCCCAAACACCAATAACATAATTACCATCTAAGATGTCTGTTGCCATAGAAACGTCTTGTCCATCTTTTTGTAAAGTAGAAATAGGCACTTTCAAAGCAATAGTATGTACATTATAACATTCCAATCCATCACGGCTTTCACCATTTTGTCTTGGTAAATCACCCAAATCAAATACCCCAGCTAAATCTACATAGAAAGGATCTTCTACAGGACCAGCTAAAACTGTTTCACCAGTAGTAGCAGTCGTAATAGCATCTTGAATTAATGATTCATAGCTGGCAGCACCTAAGCCAACACCAGTTTGAATAGATCGATTACCAATGTTGTTTGGAGGAACAACGCCATCGGTTACAATGGTTGTAAAACTAGCACCACCGTCCATACTACGCTCTAAAAGATAAGTAGTACGAAGGTTTTCAGCACCCAAACGAATATTAAAAAAGGTCGTTGGATCGTCATTGGTTTGTGTAAATGTAGCTCTGTAGATAATTTCATCACCTACTACATCTGCATCATTGTCGATGTGAATTTCGTAACGAATGTTCTCACCAAAAGTATAATAATTTGGTCCACCGTGAGGCAACTGACCAGGAATATAGTTTGCGATTAGCGTGATGGTATTAGGATCATCAGGGCTTCTAAAAGCATACAGATCGGTATTATCTGCAAGAGGGTCGTTGGCAATAAGCGGAGCTTCTCTATGACTCGAAGCCTCCAGTGCTACCTGTGCCAGCAACAACATGATTAAGAATAAATATTTTATATGATTCATTATATATTTTTTATATGATTGATTAAAATGGGTCTTTGAAAATAGTGGGAGCTACTTTAATTCGCCCCCACTAGATTATTACTAAACCCAATTCAAAGTTTGTTTAATGAGAATTTTATTAAGGTAAAATTGGTCCTGAAGTATCTAAGAAAAGAGCTTCTGGAATCGCTGGATAGCGAACAAACAAATCTGGAGCAACATCACCATTTGCAGCCGCATCAAAAATCAACAAGCTTCCGCCATTGGTTTTTTCAGCGATGTAAATGTAGTTTCCACCATCTCTGTCATCAATTGCTACATCAACAGGATTACCCATCTGTGTATTCAAACCAATAACCGATCTTGTAGGAGCAATTGTTGTTGCACCCATAGCAATACTAGTGCTAACACCTGCAAACAAATAATAACCACCATCTTCATTGAACGTACCACCAGAAGCAGCACCAATTTCAGTTACCACCAATACATCTAAAATAGATGAATAAGTAATACCGTGTGTACGAGTAGCACCCATAATAGCAATCTCATTACTTGGCATTGTCATTCCGTCTAAAGAAGAAGGATTGTTGTACACTTGGAATGCACTTGTTTTGTCTTTTGCTACAAACAAGCGGTCACCTGCTGCATCATAAGAAATTCCCCAAGGCTCACCATTTAAGGACATAACTCTATTGGCAGAAACAACGCCACTCAAATTATAAGGATCATCATATACATGAATAGTACTGTCGCTGTTACTAGCTACATACAATACATTGTTGTTTAAATCCAATGCAATTTCACGACCACTAACAATACCAGGATCAGAAAACTGGGTAATCATCATACCAGCTGCGTCAAATACTTTAACCGTAGAAGTAGCTCTTGATAATTGAGTTACATATCCAGTTGCATCATCGTAAGCAATACCATTACCATCTGCTTGATTAGAAGCAATCATCGTAGGTGCCATAATCCAAGCACTGAATGCACCATCAAATACGCCTACTTCTGGAGTAGCTGTATTAGAAGCATAAAGTGTATTGGTAGAAGCCGAATAATAAACAGCTTCAGGTACTGCATAAGGACGAGAAATAGTAGGAGAAACATCACCACTGTCGTTGATGTCAAACGCTAATATATAACCACCTTTTGTTTTTTCAGCAACTAAAATACTACCATTTGCAGCATTGTAATCAACATCAACAGGATTACCCATTAGTGTTTGTGGACCTGCAATGATTCTAGCAGCTGTAATAGATACTGGAAGACCAGCTACAATAGCAGTAGCACCTTCGATGATGTGAATACCACCATCTGTATCAAATGCACCACCAGAAGCAGCACCAATTTCAGTTACCAATAAAACGTCTGCAGTAGCATTATAGTGAATACCGTGTACACGAGTCATACCAACCAAAGCTGTTTCGGTAGTAGGAGCTGTTACACCAGAAGGAAGCGTAGAAATGTTGTCATAAGTCTGATACATATTAGTCAAATCTTTGGCAACGTACATTCTATCGTTTGCAGCATCATAAGAAATACCCCAAGGACGACCGTTTAAAGATAAAACTCTATCAGGACTAACTGTACCACTTAAAGTAGAAGCATTGTTGTAAGCCAAAATAGCTGAAACACCAGCATCATGGTCTGCAACATATAAAATATCGTTGGCAGCATCATAAGCAATTTCACGACCACTTACCATACCAGGATCTGTAAACTCAGTAATTGGTGTTGCATTTCCTTTTACAGAAGAAGCAAAATCAAATATTTTTACTGTAGAAGTAGCTCTTGACAATTGGAACAAAGTATTGGTTGCTTCGTCTACAACAACACCGTTACCATCTGCTTGCATAGTTGCAATTGTTTTGGTCTGGTTGATGTCAGAAAGAGCAGGCGCATAAATGTTGATACCTGGAGTTCCTGTATTAGAAACATATAGGTTAGAAGCACTCAAATCCAATGGTGCGTTAGGGTTACCAACAGCAGTACCACTACTAGGACTAGCCAAATAAGGGAAAGCAGGCTTAAATGCAACATCGTTAAAATCAACACCAGTAGAATAAGTAATGACATTTAATAAATCTGATGTAACAGGAGAAGCATTTGGATCGGTAGCATCATAATCATCGTACCACAAACCAACAGCAGCCAATACAGCACCAGCAACTGCTTGTAACTCAATTCTTGTAACATCATCTTCTAAACGACGACCATTCGGGAAACCATCCATATTTGGAATGAATTCGATGTTCGTGTTTGCAAAAGCAGGATCAGTCAAACCAACAACAGCCGCTTGAATCAAACCAAGTGAACTAAAGTCAGCAGAGTTTCTATCGGTAGGAGGAACCGCCATATTCAAGCGAAGCATATCTCCACCGTTTGGTAAAAAGTTGTTGATGAAAGGCTTACCAACCGTTAAAGGATTACCTCCTGTTTTACCCGTTGCCAATTGATATGGAGGGAAATTAGGCACACCTGTGTGGAATGCAGGCCATAAATCCACTGAACGAGGTTTTGCAGCAGCAGGAAGCAATAAAGTACCAAAAACAGCATCATCTAAAGCTGTACCAGCAACAGCAGCACTACCTTTTAGTCCGAACAAACCATCCGCACCATTGGTAAAATCAAATCCAGGGAAAGTAGGACCAAATAAACCAGCCAAAGAAGCTTCTTGAATTCTTAAAGGAGCAAATGCAGGAACTGCACCACCAAATAAGGCATCGTCCATATACAAACCTAATTCAGGATTGTAGAAATATTCGAAATCTGCAGGATCTTCATTATATGGAGTCAAGAAGTTCCATTTATCTTTACTTCCAATAGGAATAACTGCTTCGTTGGTCAAAGGCATTCCCAAACGAGAAACCTGAACCCAGTCACCAGTGTCCATAGGAGAAGCACCAGTTGTTTGTAACGTACGAATAGCAGGGCGACTAGCAGAAGCCCAAACACCAATTACAAACTCACCATCTAAAATGTCTGTTGCTTGAGAAACATCTAAGCCATTTTTTTGTAGAGTAGCAATAGGAATCTGTAAAGCGATTGAGTGGACATTATACCCAGCCAAACCATCACGAGGGTCTTCCCCTTGACGAGGTGCATTACCCAAATCAAATATTCCTCCTAAATCCACAAAGAAAGGATCTTCGGCAGGACCACAGTAGACTTGCTCGCCTGTAGTAGCAGTTGTAATGGCACCTTGAACAAGCGCTTCATAACTAGATGCGCCAAGACCAGCACCGCCTGTAATAGAACGTTCTCCAATATTGTTTGGAGGAACAATTCCATTGGTAACAATGGCAGTAAATGATGCACCACCATCCATACTTCTTTCTAAAGTATAAGTGGTTTTTAAATTTTGTTGTCCTAATCTAATGTTGAAAAAAGTAGTAGGATCCTCATTTACCTGTGTAAAAGTAGCACGGTAAATAATTTCATCCCCCACTACAGCCGCATCATTGTCAATGTGGATTTCGTAACGGATGTTTTCACCAAAAGAATAGTAATTTGGTCCACCTTGTGGCAGCTGCCCAGGAATGTAATTGGCAATAATGGTTACCGTATTTGGATCGTCGGGGCTACGGAAAGCGTAAAGGTCAGTGTTGTCCGCTAGTGGATCGTTTGCTATTAGCGGTGCTTCTCTGTGACTTGAAGCAAAAGCTGAAATACTTTGTAGCATCATCAGGATTGCCAACAGAGCCACAATTGATTTGAGCCTAGAATGGCCGTGAATAAAATTTGTACTCATTGAAATTTAAGTTTGGTAATAAAAAAATGATATATCTATATTATAACTTACGAAGTTGGTAGTCTGTTCGGATTACTTAATTGTAAATATTTTATACTTTTTGTTAAAAAAGAGGAACAAATGATGCGATATTAACGTAGCATTGTTTGCTTTGTTTACATAAATAGCAAATACATTTACATGTACTCAAAATTTATATATAAATTATGGTGAAGAATAAAGTGATTGTGAGGTTGTATTCTTAGGGGGTTTTATATGGTTAAAATGATGTAATATTTTGGTAATCAGCGATTTATAAAATATATGTAGGTTGTATAAGTCAACAGTAGTATGTTTAAGGTGTCAATATTTTATCATAAATACATGTTTTTTAAGTTGAAACATATAAATAATTTATTGATTTGCAAAAAAAATTATAAGAATAAAGGATACAATATCAAAAGGCAAGGATAGGCATAAAAAAAAGATTATTTAGCATTAAACAATCTTTTTTTTAAAATATGATATTAAAGCGTACCCATTACATATAATTGCTCAAGCGTAGGAGAAACACTTCCTCCAACAGGCTCTAAGGTAATAGCAAAAGCTTCAGAAGAAGAAACATTTTTGAGCTGGAAGAAATTGTCACCATCTGTTTTGAATTCAGACATTACACCTGCATCGGTAGGAGTGAGCGGCTTTAGCTTTAATGTCCACAACTGATACACTTTACCTTTCGGTGGAGTCGGCAATTGATTGGCATCTAAGAAGACTGTCTGTTTGTCTGGATTCCAGTAAACGACTGCTTTAGCATCAGGCGCTACTGCTTGTCCTTGTAATTCAACTACTTTGGTTCCAGGTGCTCTAATGGCTTGGAACTGTTCGTTGGTGTTTTTATAGTTTGTTTGATAGATGGTCGCATTTTCGGCAAGCACACTTTGTTCATCAAGCAATGCTTGAAGCTTGGCACTTTTGTCCTGTAATTGGGTATAATAGTAAAGGTTGCCCAAAATGCTACTCAATAACAACAGACAAGCCACAACCGCTACCTGTTTCCACCAAGGTTGAATTGGCACAATCTTTGGTCCTTTGTTATCAATATTGTGCGCTGTATTTGACTGTTCCTTAGAGATACCAAGGATTCGTTCTTTAACAGGCAACTTATTTGAAGCTAGTTCTTCAGAAAGTTGAAAGAGCGAAATTTCAATATCGAGTATTTCTTCATTGATTTCAGGATGTACCTTTGCCAAGTCCGAGACCTCCATGTTCTCAACTTCAGAAAGTCGTCCTAAAACGTACAATTCCAAAATTCCTGACGATATGTACTCCTTAATGTTCATCCAAGCATTATAAATATGATGCAGATCATCCATTTTCTCAAAGAGAGAATGGCAGAACGTACCCTTGATTTCACGGTTCCCAATGGAATGTCCAATTTCTTGGCAGTTTCCGATTGAGAGTAACCTTGAAAATAAATTAAATCAATAATATTTCTTTGGTTTTCGTCTAGTTGGTTAGTAAACTTTTTTAAGTCAAGAGCATCAACAGCTAATTCTACCGTTTTACTTTGAGCAATCATATTTACATGTTCCTCAAAAGTATTGGTCTTAATTTTTTGCTGAAATTCTCTTGATCTTGTTTTATCAATAGCTGTATTTCTGGCAATATTAAGCATCCAAGTAAACAAACGCCCTTTACTGGCATTATATTGATGAGCTTTATCCCAAATTTTTTCAAAACTACTCTGAAGAACCTCTTCGGCTAATTCTTGATTATTGACTATGCGATATACCACGCCAAATAAAGCTTTTCCATAATGGTCATATAAATGCACCAAAGCTCTTTTATCTTTTTGCTTAAGCAAAAGAATCAATTGTTCTTCCGATATGTTTTTATCTATGCGCAAATTGAAAATTCAATCTTATGGAAAGAGGAGGATTTCCTACTTCCTAGCAAAGATATGGATTGCAGATAGTTTTGAATGAATGTTGTTTGTAATTTTTTTAATATAAACCGTAAATGTCTTTCATCTTCATATACGAGCCAAATCTTTCTTTGGACTTAAAATAAGAAAAAAATAATAGAATTTATATAAAAAAGCATAGTTTTGAATCATTTGTTTTTTGTTTTGTGACATATTGTAAATAATTGATATTTAGTTGCTTATAATGTTTTTGTATGTATTTTGCTTCAAATTATAAGCTAAAACATACCGTATTTATCACAGTAATAAACTCTTTTTTATTTAGTTGTTAATAGTCAAAAAGGTCAAATTATTTATTATTGAAAACTTGTTTTTATATATGAAATTACTGATTTTAGCATCGAAGTATTTTTAGTTTTTAAAACGAATAATCATATTTTTTTTAAATATGTTGTTACGTTTTATCAAAAAAACCATCATATTATATATGCATTTTACCAAACCTTCTTCTAATAAAGAATTTGACCTTATTACGAACCAATATTGGTTTATTGGTTTAATCCTTTGGATGTTTTTTTATGCGCCACTCAATGCTCAACTTTCTAATAAAGTGCAGCGTTTGTCAAATCGTATTGCGAAAGTAGATGCTGTTATGATAGGAGTGGAGGCGACCAATCTGGACGAACGCTATCAGAACAATACCCAGAACCCTTTCAACGATTTATATGGCATTCGACCCAATGATGCACCTTATTCAGCCAATGGTCGGAATCGAATGGACAGACGCAAATACAACCTCAGTTACGATAGATATTTGTTTTTGGTTAAACAACGAGAAAGTCAAGTCCAAAATTTTAGGGATTTGACCAATGCGGCTACTTTGGGTGAAATGCTGGAATTGACCAATCACGAAAGTCCAGAAGTGCGCTGTTATGCTTTTTGGGCATTGTTGGAGCAACATTATGCGGAAAGCTTTGAGGTGCTTTGGAGTAAATTGAACGATACCGAACAAGTGGGTTTATTTACCGACGATGATTTGATGGAAATGAAAGTTGGGGACTTTTATATTTTATTAATGAGCCAAGGAGAGATTTCGTCTTCTCTGCTTAAAATGACCGAAGCGCAAGAGCAAAAACTGGAGACTTACTTACTTAAGACCAACGACAATCAATTAGAAGAAAGACGAAAGTTAATTTTAGATTTGGAACCAACGGAGGCGAACTATGAAACAATAAGAAATCTTGCACTCAATACCAAAGATCCGAAAACCATAGCCCGTTTGGCAAAATATAAGAAAGAAGCAGATATTGGTATGGTCAATGGTTTGTTCTTTGAAAACGATTCTTATTATGCTATGGAGGCTATTAGAGAGTGGCCAAATCCAGCTTTTTTACCCAAATTGAAAGAACGTTATGGTCTTATTCTTGCCAAGAAAAAAGGAGTTCGAGAAAGCGAATTACTGATCGTTTATCAAGCATTGGTGCAATATCCAACAGCCGAAATTAATCAGCTTTTTACTCAGATAAAAGACGTTAAAAAGAAAGTCATACGAGAGAAACACCTTCAATATCTCTGGCTGGCTTTACACAAATATCCCAACCCTGTTTTCGATAAAACCTTTAAGTCTTTAAAGATTTCTTCTTATCAGAAACGAGAAGCATTGGAGCGAATAAAGTATTAGGCGTCAGGAACTATGATGTTTAAGCGTTTCTCCAAAAATCATCAACTATTTATTATTAATTAAGCACGAACAGCCAGTCATGAACATAAAGATTAAACTTACAGAAGCACAATTGATAGAAGCTCTTTCTTCATTAGAAGATGTACAATTGGAAAGTATTATTCAAAAAGTGAAGTCGAGGAAACAGCCCAACCTTATTGTAAGTAAAAAAAGCAATAAGCCTTTAAGTGAATCGATTATTGGTAAAATTGGATTGTATGAAGAAGAGTCTTTGGAAGATGTTCTGGCGTATCGTCAGCACAGCATAGGACTTAAAGTAGATGCGTAGTCTTGTTTCAATCTGGGAATGTAAGAATGTAGAAATGTGGGAATAGTGATTTTACTTTGAAAGTTCTGAGTTGAAATCATTTTTGGTTGTATGTTTTTCTTTACTATAAATTCAAAATTAGCAAGAGGAACTAAAACCCATACATTCACTCATTTACTCATTCTCTCATTGAAGCAAAACACCCCAATTTCCTCTTAAGGTATCTTGTTCAAGAGCTAAGTCCAGCATTTTTAAAAAGTCTGTTCTGGAAACATTCTCACCACCCAAACTCTCTAGATGATTGGTATGTATTTGACAATCAATCCAAGTAAAATCGTATTCCTGTAGTTTTTGAACCATTGTAATAAAAGCAGCTTTCGACGCATTGCTTTCCTTTGCAAACATAGACTCACCAAAAAATGCTCTTCCGAGCGAAACGCCGTACAAACCGCCCACCAATTCATTTTCTTTCCAAGCTTCAATAGAGTGCGCCAACCCCAATTTGTGTAAGTAAATATAAGAAGCAATCATTTCTTCGGTAAGCCAAGTACCATCTTCTGGTAAATTAGGGCGAGGATGACTACAAGCCCGAATGACTTCTTCAAAAGCCTGATCATAGGTGATGCGAAATTTCTTTTTATTAAAAATCGGACGCATACTTTTGGCAACCTTCAAATTTTCGCAACGTAAAATAAAACGAGGATCGGGCGACCACCAAATAATGGGTTCGTCTTCGTTGTACCAAGGGAAAATACCATTGGAGTAGGAGAGCAGCAAACGCTGTGGAGAAAGGTCTCCGCCAATCGCCAAAATACCATGTTCATCCGCAAATTTGGGATGCGGAAAAACCAACTCGTCTGTTAACCAAAATGGACCTTTCATAGTGGGGCAAAGGTAAGGTTTTTGAAACTGTCCAACTAGAACACATCATTCCAAAAAAAAGTTATGAACCGAAGTCTGTCATTCCAAATATTTACTTTCGCTACGCTTCATGAAATTTTGGAATGAAGACTTCGGCTGTAGAATACTGTTTAAATGATACAAATTCCACAAGAATAGCGTAAATTTGCGCTCGATTTGGTGAAAGGGGATTTTGCCAAAAACAAAAAGGATTAAAAAGATATAGAATGATAAAAATAACTTTTCCCGATGGCAACTCTCGTGAATACGAATCAGGCGTATCGAGTTTGGACATTGCTAAGTCTTTGAGTAATAGTTTGGCAAAAAAAATATTGGCAGCCAAAGTCAATGATGAGGTTTGGGACGCTTTTCGTCCAATTGAAAACGATGCGACCATTGAATTGAAAACTTGGGACGATTTAGAAGGGAAAAGTACCTTTTGGCATTCGTCTGCGCATTTAATGGCGGAAGCCTTAGAAGCTTTATATCCTGGTGTGAAATTGGGTTATGGTCCAGCGATTGACAATGGATTTTATTACGATGTAGATTTCGGCGAACACAAGCTGACAGAAGCTGAATTGTTGAAGATTGAGAAGAAGATGTTGGAGTTGGCACGCCAGAAAAACATTTTTACTAGAAAAGACATTACGAAAGCCGATGCCTTGACTTATTTTATTGAAAAAGGCGATCCGTATAAAGAAGAAACCATCAATGATTTAGAAGATGGACAGATTACATTTTACGAGCAAGGAAACTTTACCGATTTGTGTAGAGGACCACATTTGCCACATACAGGTTTTATTAAAGCGGTAAAATTATTAAGTATTGCTGGGGCTTATTGGAAAGGGAGTGAAAAGAACAAGCAGTTGACTCGAATCTATGGCGTTTCTTTTCCGAAAGCTGCTGAGTTGGAGGCTTACCTAGAATTATTGGAAGAAGCCAAAAAGAGAGACCATAGAAAATTGGGTCAGCAATTGGGGCTGTTTGCTTTCTCTGAAAAAGTCGGTTCTGGTTTGCCATTGTGGTTGCCTAAAGGAACCGATTTGAGAATGCGGTTACAAGATTTTTTGAGACACGAACAAGAAAAATCGGGCTATAGTATGGTAATGACGCCACACATTGGCAATATTAATTTGTATAAAACTTCTGGACACTACGAAAAATATGGAGAAGATTCTTTTCAGTCTATTAAGACACCAAAAGAGGGAGAAGAGTATTTTTTAAAGCCTATGAACTGTCCACATCACTGTGAAATCTTTAAAGCAGAACCCCGATCATATAGAGACCTGCCTGTCCGTTTGGCAGAATTTGGAACAGTCTATCGCTACGAACAAAGTGGTGAGTTAAACGGTTTGTTAAGAGTAAGAGGTTTTACCCAAGACGACGCCCACCTTTTTTGTATGCCAGAGCAATTGGAAGAGGAATTTATGAAGGTCATTGATTTGGTGCAATTGGTGTTTACCAAATTGGGCTTTAACGACTTTACTGCTCAAATTTCACTCAGACACCAAACAGAAAGAGAAAAGTATATAGGGACAGACGAAAACTGGGAGAAGGCAGAGGCAGCGATAATGAAAGCGGCCGAGGAGAAAGGTTTGAAGACAGTTGTTGAGTATGACGAAGCTGCATTCTATGGACCAAAACTTGACTTTATGGTCAAAGATGCTTTGGGTAGAAGTTGGCAGTTGGGAACCATTCAGGTTGATTACAGTTTGCCTGAACGTTTTGAACTGGAGTACATTGGAGCCGACAATCAAAAGCACCGTCCTGTGATGATTCACCGTGCGCCTTTTGGTTCTATGGAACGTTTTATCGCTGTATTAATCGAAAATTGTGCGGGTAATTTCCCGCTTTGGTTGGCGCCTACACAGGTAGCCGTTTTACCGATTGTACAAAAATATGATGCTTATGCACAACAAGTGAGTGAACGTTTGGCAAAAAGAGGAGTCAGAAATAAAGTCGACACGAGAAATGAGAAGATTGGTCGTAAGATTAGAGATGCAGAAGTAGGGAAGACGCCATATATGCTGATTGTTGGAGAGAAGGAAGAAGATGCTTCTTCTGTTTCGGCAAGACGACATGGAAAAGGCGACATCGGATTTTTTGAATTTGAAGATTTTATGCAGGTTTTCGATAAAGAATTGGACGAATAGAACTTTTTTACCATTAATCTCGTTTGCAAGACTGAATAAATGCCTATATTTAAGGCAAATTCAAGATTTTTGTCTTGGTGTTTTGAAAATTCAACTGTTTTAAGCTGATTTATCAAAATATTATTGATTAAAAGTCTAGCTATTTTTAATAAAAAACATTTTTAAATTTAATAACATTTAATTGAGAAGAAGACAAAGAAGACCCCAAAGGGAAGAAAAACCCCAATTTAGAACCAACAACCAAATACGTGTTCCAGAAATCAGATTGGTTGGCGATAATGTCGAAGTAGGTGTATACTCTACTAGAGCTGCCCTTGACATTGCCCGTGAATTAGAGCTGGACCTGGTTGAAATTTCACCAAAAGCCAGTCCACCTGTCTGTAAAATCGTGGACTACAAAAAATTCTTATACGACAAGAAAAAGAAGGAAAAAGAGTTAAAAGCAAAGCAAGTCAAAACCGTTGTTAAGGAGATTAGGTTTACGCCCAATACCGATGACCATGATTTTGAGTTTAAGCTAAAGCATGCTCGTAAGTTCTTAGAGGAAGGATCAAAGGTTAAAGCCTATGTCCATTTTCGTGGTCGTTTGATTCAATATAAAGAACGTGGACAATTGTTGCTGTTGAGAATGGCAGAGCAGTTGACGGATGTAGGTACTATTGAACAAATGCCGAAACAAGAAGGACGTCGTATGATTATGTTTATTGCTCCTAAGAAATAAAATAATAAAATTTTCCACACCTGACAGGTTTTAAAAACCTGTCAGGTGTGGAAAATTTATTTTATCAACGCCAATGCTTCTTTGGCAATCACTGCTGCTGCATTGGTAATTGCCAATCCCTTTATATTATCAGCTAATTTTTGCGCCAATTCGGTATCGTTGAGGACAGCATCTACTGTTGGAATTAGTGATTCTTTGGCGTCCTTATCTTTCACCATTTTAGCCGCCTCTTTATTGACCAACGCCATGGCATTGTGGGTTTGGTGGTCTTCTGTCACATTGGGCGAAGGCATTAGAATGGTGGGGCGACCTACGATACACAATTCAGCAATGGTTCCTGCTCCTGCTCGACACACAATCACATCTGCTGCTGCATAGGCAAAGTCCATTCGTTTGACAAAAGCCATTAGTTTGATATTGGTATCTGTTGGTTTTAGGTGTTGTTGCATTTCTTCATAATAAAACTTTCCACATTGCCAGATCAGTTGTATGTCGTTTTGACGAACATAGTCTAAGAGAATTTTAATGCCTTCATTAATACCTCTTGCACCCAAACTTCCACCTGTAACAAAGATGGTTTTTTTATTGGCAGTAAATCCAAAATGTGCCAGGGCTTCCGCCTTATTAAAAGTAGCTTCTACAATGGCTGCACGAACAGGATTGCCTGTATGAATGATTTTATCCTTAGGGAAAAACCGTTCTAAACCTTCGTAAGCCACACAAATTTTATCCACCTTTTTACTTAATAATTTATTGGTAATGCCAGGATAAGAATTCTGCTCTTGAATTAGGGTAGGCACTCTTTTTCTTGCCGCAACATTCAATAAAGGACCACTGGCAAATCCACCAACTCCAATTGCTAAATCAGGCTGAAAACGCTTGATTATTTTACTAGAATCCATGATACTGGACAATAGCTTGAAAGGGAACAGTAGGTTTCTTTTGGACAACAGCTTCCGCTGAATACCATCTATCCAGAGCCCTTCAATCTTAAAACCAGCATCTGGTACTTTTTCCATTTCCATTTTACCCTTTGCCCCAACAAATAAAAATTCGGTATCTGGAAGCTCTTTTTTAATGGCATTGGCAATAGAGATGGCTGGAAAAATATGTCCTCCTGTTCCTCCTCCAGAGACGATTATTTTTAGTGGTTTGGTCATTTTTGAATAGATGATAAGTGATAGGTGATATTTGTATTTAGGGACACGGAATAAATAAGTGTCCGATTTGAGGAAATTCAGTATTTTGTTTTACAAGGCATTTTTGAGCCGCATAGCCCAGCTACGTGGCGATAAAATAACGAAGTAAAACGGAATAATGAAGAAATCAAAGTGGACAGTTATTTATTCCGTGTCCCTTAGTATTTTAGGACTTCTACTGCTTCATTATTCTTTGCCACTATCAATAGATTTCCATCATTTGTTCTGACAGTTGCAAAATCCCTAATTTGTCCCTTTATTTTTATACCAGATTCTTTACTTGATAAAGGCGTGAAATTCATTTTTCCATCACCCGTTAAGAGCAATCCATAACTGGCATCATACCGTCCCACTTCGGGTTTTGCTTTGTCAAAATTGCCTCCAATTAAAATGTCCAACTGACCATCTTTGTTAAAGTCTTCTAGCCACAAACCATAGGTCGTAGAGAACTGTGCTTGAATGGGCAATGGTTTTATTTCAAAAGTCCCATTGTTGTTGATTAGTACAACTGTTTCTAAAGTATGGAGTTCTTTTTTGACAGACTTACTTAATATTTCTTCTGGGAAAATATCGTTGATGGTCAAAGGCGCATAATCTTTATAAGCAACAAATTGTTTTTTTAGACTTGGAATTTGTTCTATTAAATTGTGTCTCAGTACCAAAGGATAAGACTGCTCTCCACTGTATGCCGTTACGATTTGTTCGGCTCCACCATTGCCATCAAAGTCATTGACATACATTTCGACAGGCTTGTCGGGCGATGGCTGAAATCTTGAATTTATTCCGTGATTGCCAATTACAAAATCGGTGTCTCCGTCTTGGTCTAAGTCCGCTGCTTTGATGCAGTTCCACCAACCATTAGAGGCTCCTTCTTGAATAATTTGAGGGGTGAATGTATTGTTGTCGTTTATGAAAAGGGTCAATGGCATCCATTCACCAACAACCAATAAATCTAAGTCTTTGTCTCCATCTACATCTGCCCAAGTAGCATCGGTAACCAACCCAATTTCTTTTAGAGCAGGTGCCAGCGAGTTGGTTTTATGGGTAAAATTCCCCTTACCATCGTTGACCAAAATATAGCCATTGGTCGGAACACCATAGAGGAATGGTCTGTGGCGAATACCGACAAATAAATCCACATCGCCATCTTGATCAAAATCGGCTGGGCGGACACAAGAGCTGCTTTCTGGTTTTACTGTTGGGAGTTTTTGTTTTGTTTTGGTAAAGTTCCCCTTACCATCGTTGAGGTACAATCGGTCTCTTAAACTAAAATCACTGGACGAAAATTCACTTCCACCGCTACAAATATATACATCCATATCCTTGTCGCCATCTGCATCAAAAATAGCGATGTCGGTGTCTTCGGAGCTTTTGTTTTCTTCAAAAATAGTTGTATTGCTTTTGCTAAATGTTCCATTCTGTTTTTGAAAGTATAAGGCTCCTTGTTCCCCTTTAGCGCCACCGATAATGACATCATCCAGCCCATCTCCATTGAGGTCATCGGCAGCCACTTTGGGTCCTTCTGTTGACAACATAAAATACAATAAGCGGTCTCTGTTGAAATCACTAAATTGATTTTCTTTGTGGGTAAAATTTAATTGACTGTTGTTGTTTTTAGTAAAAACGGTTGGCGTTTTTTGTACTTGATAATTAATGGGTAAAACAGTTTCTGAATTTTTATCAACAATCAAATGTTGGTTCAGCTCAACGTTTTTTAAAACGGTCTTTTCTTTGTTGTTCCATTGTAAAACCAGAGAGTCCAGAGCAGTTGCATCTTGTCCAAAAGAAAAGTTGGGTCGAGCATCTATGGTCGATTGGAAACCCCTCATCGGCATCTGTTCCAAATATTGATAAGCACCATTTCGCCAAGCATACATTTTACTCCCAATTGCCGACGTATTATTTTTGTCTCCTTTTAGCGTTAATTTTAAATAGGCATTATTGGTAAAACGATTTTCATAAATCAGACAAGGCATATTGACATTGTTGATGACCAAATCTAAATCACCATCGTTGTCCAAATCCCCATAAGCCGATCCATTGGAATGCGTGAGTTTGTCTAAGTGCCAGTCCTTTGTTTTATTCTGAAAATCCAATTGCTCATTGTTCTTAAAAGCATAATTCGCAATTTTATTAGAAGGAATTGCCTCAATCAATTGTTTGTAATCGGTTTCACCACCCGTCATTACTTTTTTCATAAACTCTTCGTTGGAAGCAAACTGAATATAGTCCTGATCGGTTAAATCCTGATAAATACCATTGGCAACAAAAAGGTCTTTGATGCCATCGCCATCCATATCAAAAATGAGTGCGCCCCAACTCCAGTCCGTCGCCTCTACATCTGCCAGCCGACCAATTTCACTAAAAGTAGCATCACCATTATTGAGTTGCAGCATATTGCGGGTAAATTGGTGGTGATAGCCATTGGAGAGGACAAACTGATAGCGGTCCCAGGATTCAAAAGTGGTCTTGGTTTTATAGCGATCATTGGGTTCTGGAAGCATTTCGGTAACGAACACATCAGGATAACCATCGTTGTTGATGTCCGCCATATCGGCACCCATAGAGGCTCCACTAATGGATTGCATTTGCTCAGTCAGTTCTTCCGTAAAAGTTCCATTTTGTTGATTGATGTAGAGGTAATCTCTTTCAAAGAAATCATTCGAGACATAAATATCCATCCAACCATCGTTGTTGACATCGCCCACAGTAACACCCAATCCAAAGCCAATGATACTTCCATAAATTCCAGCAGCCTCACTTACATCGGTAAAACCATCGCCATCGTTTCTATATAATTTATCGCCACCAACTTCATCCCTAACTGTTCGTTCGTTTTTTTGCAAATTAAAACTGGTAATGGCACGGTAAGAGTTGTTGAGTAAGTATAAATCGAGGTCGCCATCGAGGTCGTAATCAAAGAAAACCCCATGGGTCGAAAAGCCCTTGTCGGCAATTCCAAAATCGGCTGCTTTTTCAGAAAAAGTCCCATCGCCATTGTTTATATAAAATTCGTTTTGTTTGTTGTCGCCCTGAACATCTCCCGAATTACAAACATAAATATCCAACCAACCATCGGCATTGACGTCTGCCATAGAAACGCCTGTGCTCCAGGCTTTGTCTCCACCAACCCCCGCTTTTTCAGTTACATCCTCAAAAACAAAATCGCCTTTGTTTATATATAGACGATTTTTTTCCATATTGGCAGTAAAGTAGAGGTCTATCAGACCATCGTTGTTGATGTCCCCCAAAGCAACCCCTCCACCATTATAAAAATTACGGTATTTATAGACATTAAAATCCTTGTCAAAACGTAGTTGGTTGACAAAGTCCACTCCCGTTTGTTCAGTCATTTTTTCTTGAAAACCCATTGTTTGTTCAACTACAGGAATTTGTTCTTCGGAACAGGAAAAAAAGACACACAAAATCGAGCTTAGGAGTAGTAACTTCTTGACGCAAAAATTCATATAACCATTTGTAAAACTAAATTCTCACTACTAGATATTTAGACGCTAGATATGAGATATGAGATGTGAGATGTGAGACTTTGAAGGTTAAGTAAATCGCTAAAAACCCTTGGATTTTTAGTGAAATTGAGTCTAGCATCTCAAATCTCAAATCTCAAATCTCAAATCTCAGATCTCAGATCTCAGATCTCAAATCTCACGTCTAGTAGTTAGACTAAATTCAAAGATAATGAATATTTATTGTTAGAAGTTGGAGAGATCCTAGAGGGCGAGCTCTTGAACTGCGAGGTATGCCATAAGTCCCATACCCGTTTCTAGGGCTTTTTCGTCTATGTTGAAAGTATTGGTATGTAGACCAGAAGTGATGTTTTGTGATTCGTTTCGGATGCCTAATCGGTAGAAGCAAGCGGGTAGGTGATGGGTATAAAAGGCGAAGTCTTCTGCGCCCATACGAAGTGGTAAATCCTCTACATTTTCTTCACCCAAAAAATCAATGGCTGCTTGTTTTTGTCTGTTGGTGAGTTCCTCGTCGTTTAGTAATACAGGATAGCCTACTAGAATTTCAATTTCGGCACGTCCATCCATGCTGTCGGCTAAGCCGTTGACGATGTTGCGTATTTTTTCGTGTGCCTCAAACCGCCATTTTTCATCAACTGTTCTAAAAGTACCTTCTATGCGAACAGCGTTTGGGATGACGTTGTTGGCGCCGCCAATTGAATTGATTTTACCAAAAGAAAGTACAGATGGAATAACAGGATTGGCTCTACGGCTTACGACTTGTTGTAGTGCTGTTATGATTTGAGAAGAGATATAAATGGGATCGACAAAAAACTGTGGTCCAGCTGCGTGTCCACCTTTGCCATAAACAGTGATGTAGATTTCGTCGGCAGAAGCCATTGCCAGTCCTGGGCGGAAAGCCACTTTTCCTACCTCAAGAGGAGGATGAACATGTTGTCCGAGTATGGAAATGGGTGCTGGATTTTCGAGCACACCGGCTTCGATCATTAAAGATGCGCCACCAGGCGCTTTTTCCTCTCCAGGCTGAAAAATACATTTAACCGTTCCCTCAAAATGGGTTTTTAATTCGTGTAAAATTTTTACCACACCCAATAGCGACGCCGTATGTGCATCGTGTCCACAGGCATGCATAACCCCTTCGTTGGTAGATTTGTAATCCACCTCATTGGCTTCGGTGATCGGCAAGGCGTCAATATCGGCACGTAGCGCAATGGTTTTTTTATCTGGATTGTTCCCTTTTACCAAAGCCACCACACCAGTATCGGCAACACCATGTTCGTATTCCACTCCCCAATTCTTCAATTTATCGGCTATAAAAGCGGCGGTATTGTATTCCTTAAAAGAGAGTTCTGGATGGGCGTGAATGTGGCGACGAATGTCTATGATGCTGGGGTGAAGCGTTTTGGCGAGGTCTTTTATTTGTTGTTTCATAATATGGGAGATGTGAGATATGAGATGTGGGATGTGGGATGTGAGATATGAGATGTGAGATGTGAGATATGAGATGTGAGATGGGAGATGGGAGATGTGGGATGTGGGATGTGAGATAAGTGATTTTAGTAGGTGTCAATAATTTGCAATAATTTTTATCTCATATCTAAGTCTCATATCTCATATCTCACATCTAATTAGTATCTATCGGTTGCTAAGTGAATGGGAATGCTTTCTTTGACTAGAGAGGCTCTGTTGTATTTTTCTCGAACCAATTTATAGAATTTATAGGCATTCATATAGTCGGTGAAATTGCCTATTCTGAGTTTGAAATACGGCTGACTGTAGTCTAGGTATGATTCTAATTCGGGAAAGGTGGTCGCTACTCTTGAGCGCAGACCAATGACCTTTGTCTTGTCGGTTGCCTGAATGATTTGGATGCGCCAGCCAGTAACGTGTGTTTGGTTTTGGGTAATGTAACGGTTTTTATTCACCAATGCGCTGACTTGGGTATTGACGACAATATTAAGGTAACCTGGTGTGACTTTCTCCTTTTTTTCTTGCTTTTTGGGTTCTTCAAACTCAATGGCAGGTGGTGTTTCATCTTGTGCTTGTATTGAGGAGTGAAGCCCAAAACAGATGAGTAAGGTGATGAGGAGGATGTTTTTATAGTTCATGATAATGTTTTTTTGGACCGCTTCGCTTTATGACCGCTTGCTTCGCATTGCTTTATGACCGCTTGCTTCGCATTGCTTTATGACCGCTCGCTTCGCATTGCTTTATGACCGCTTGCTTCGCATTGCTTTATGACCGCTTGCCTTCGGCATTGCTTTATGACCGCTCGCTTCGCTCTCTTTTGGCCTGATTGCTTTTACCTTTTATATGGAAATAGACATTTTATAATCTTCGTCTTCTGATTTGGGTTGATTGATTGGTGAAAACCCAGCCTTTTTATAAAGGTGTAACGCATTGTCAATACCGTATCTTACTTCCAAAAAAACGGTTTCAATGGTTGGTGTTTTTTTGGCTTCCGCCAAGAGTTCGTTTATCAATTGTAGACCCATTCCTTGACCTTGGTAATTGTTCTGAACGTACATTTGAACCAGTTCTCCTGATTTTGGATTGTCTGGATATTGAAAAAACGCACAAATACCTATGAGGTTGCTGTTGTGAAAAGCACCGATTACGAATTTGTGATTCAGTCCTTGTTCAATGTCTTTTTCAAAGCCCAACTTTTCTTTCTCCTTTTGCTCTTCATAAACAGAACAAAAACTATTTGGAAAAGTCAAGAGACTTTCTAATCTAATAGCCCTATAAGCGGAAGCGTCTTTAGGTTGTAATTTTTTTATTTGGTCCAATCTTCTGATTTTTCGAAGTACAAAAAGTCTTCTCCAAATGTTAGATTTTTAGGTGCAACACCTTTTAACTTGATGGTAACAGGTTTTTTATTACTGACCATAATTTCTTCGAGCAATCCCTCACTGTTTTCGACCAATATAGGCATCTCAAATTTTTCAACATCAGTTTCCCAGTACATGGTCAACTTGGTATTTTTTTTGCCTTTGGTTTTATAGTGTAAAACAGGTAGTGCTGGATAGCGCAAAAACTGGTCAAAAATGGGCTGTAGGTTTTTACCCGATTTGTCAATAATGTATTGTTCGATCTGAGCAGAGGTTACAATCTGGTGTTGGAAATCTTGTGTAATGCCCAAGAAAATTTCCCACCACAAATCATCGTCACCAATGATGTGGCGTACAGTATTGAGTAGCAACATACCTTTGGTATACATATCACCGCTTCCCTCTTTTTGAACACCGTAACTTCCGATAACAGGTTTTTCATTGCCGACATAAGGCTTTTTGTCGTTGATGTATTTCATCGCCATTTCAAAACCGTGGAGGCATTCTACATAAACGGCTTCGGTATAGGTACAAAAACCTTCGTGAATCCACATATCTGCAATGTCTTCGGTGGTGACACTGTTGCCCCACCATTCGTGTCCTGCTTCGTGAATGATGATGTAGTCAAAATTTAATTTAGACGTATAGTCGGTATTTCCGTTGTAGCCAGGCAAATAGTTGTTGCCATAAGCAATGCCACTTTGGTGTTCCATACCCAAATAAGGCGTTTCAACCAAAGAGAACCCATCACGCATAAAAGGATATTTACCGATATAAGTTTCATAACAAGCCAACATTGGTTTTACTTGTTCGAAATGCTCCTTGGCTTTTTCAAAATTATAAGACATCACATAATAATCCAACGCCAATACATCACCATCTGAATAAGTGTGTGTATCTGAAAAGTGTGCATAATCGCCTATGTTCAAAGAGATGTCGTAATTGTTAATGGGATAGCTGACAAACCAGTCATAGCGAATTTTATCGTCGCCTTCTGGATATTCACCACGAGCATTTCCATTGCCCACAAACTTGAGTCCTTTGGGAACTGCAACGCTAATGCGCATACTGTCTGGCTCTTCTGTTTGGTGATCTTTATTTGGCCACCAACTGCTGGCACCCATACCCTGACAAGCAGTGCCGACAAAATCTTTACCGTTTTTGTCCTTTGCCCAAACAAAACCACCATCCCAAGGCGCACGAACGGCAACGACTGGTTTGCCCGAATAATAGAAACGAATGCTGTAGTTTTGTTTTTTCTTTAATTTTTTTGGAATTTCAATAAAAACGGCATCAAACTCTCTGGTGTATTTGAGCTTCTTTTTACCCAGAAAAATACTGTCCACTTGCATATTGGCAAATAGGTCTATCTGCATTACTTTCTCAGGTTGTAATACATTAAAATGAATGTCGTTGTAGCCGTAGATTCTTTTCTCGTCTGGTTCAACAGTTAGGTTTAAGTCGTAATAGGTAACATCGAACCAGGTTCTTTCAGGTCCTAAAGTTCCCCTTAAAGTATCTTTTCTAGAGAATTTTGTTTTTTTAGACAATAGATCCTGTGCTTCTAGGCTAATACTGCCCAAGCATAGAAACATTAGTAAGAGTGTTAATTTAGAATTCATTTTTATTTGTAGGTTCTTATTTTTATAGACTTTGTTGTTTCGTAAAATTAGATTAGACATAAAATTTAACTAATAGACATAAGATTTGAGATTTGAGACGCTAGACTCAATTTCGCTAAAAAAACCAAGGGTTTTTAGCGATTTGCTTGAACATAAAAATCTCAAATCTCATATCTAGCGTCTAAATGTCTAGTAGTGAGACATAAAATTAACCAATCTTTATCAATTCAAAAGAACAGTTTTGTTATTTAACGAGAGGTCGGGACTTATAGAGTCCGAGAAATCGAGACTTTAGTTGTTTTCAATATTGATCATAAAGTTTTTATACATTTTAATTTTTAAAATATTTTATTCAAAGGATATAGATATCAGTTGTTGATGAAAAATCATTCAAAATTATTGTTTTAAAAACTACTAAAAGTCTCGATCGGACAGTCGCACTGATCTCGACATCCATAGTCCCGAACTCACGTTTATTTCATATATAAGTAGTCTGACAAAAATAACTTAACAATTCTCTGTCATTCTTTTGGTGACTTAATTGTTGTGATTTTTCC
>ENA-ORXT01002464-ORXT01002464.1-marine-metagenome-genome-assembly--contig:-NODE-2464-length-22214-cov-4.966391_pt1 | contig 22214 bp, 17 predicted proteins | sample MGYA00237868_ERZ511482 | MGnify/ENA metagenome assembly ERZ511482
GAGAAGCGTAGGGGATAATGAGTAACTGTGTCATCCACCTAATTCCATGTTCGTCTAAATTCATCTTCGCGATAAATTGGAAATTCGGCATATCAACTTTGTTGGAATGCTTTGGAACCAAAAAACTTAACTAGTTTTGAACGCGATTCTCCTTACAATAGGGATTGTCAACTTTCCATGGAATCGCGTCATGCCAATAACATACGAAGACCTGCAAAGCTTCTATGAATTTGCTCTCGGTGCTATCGAGACTGACCAGCCGAGCGATTCGATGCAAGACCTTTTTGTCCTATGGAATGCTCAACGTGAGCGAGATTCTGTTAATGATGCGATTCGCAAGGGGCACGCCGAGATTGTTGCAGAGGGTGGGCGACCTTACGATGATTTTAGAGCGGAGAGATTATGATGAAATTGCTCAAGCAAACTCTAGCGCTGACGACACTGGCGTTGTCGGCGGTGCTGATACCTGGGTGTGCCGATTCTGGTCAAGACGGCGGCGGTGCTGCGGGCGATAAAAAGCCTGTAATTGGGTTCGTGCAGACGGGCGACTTGAGTGACTGGCGAAAGGCGCACACCCAATCGGTCACCGAAGCTGCTGAAGCGGCGGGGTACAACCTCAAATTTGCGGACGGCCAAGCCAAACTTGAAAATCAGGTGAAAGCCGTTAGCTCATTCATCTCACAAGGCGTCGATGCGATCATCATTTCGCCGCTGGAAGTGGCTGGTTGGGATAACGTGCTGGAGAAGGCAAAAAAACGCAACATTCCCGTGTTGATTCTCGATCGACAGGTCGAGGTGGAAGACGAATCCTTGTATGTGACCTATATCGGCGCGGATACTTACAACGAAGGGATACTGGCGGCCAAATGGCTGGTCGATGAGACAGGCGGGAAGGCGAAAGTGGTCGAACTGCAGGGATCGCAAGGCGCTTCACCGACGATCAACCGGCGCGATTCGTTCTTGGAAGTCATTAAGGACCATCCGGGTATCGAGATCATTGCATCGCAAGCGGCCGACTTCGAGTTGACCAAAGCCAAAGAGGTTATGGAGGCAATTCTCAAAGCCAAAGGCGACGAAATCGAAGTCGTTTACGCTCACAACGACTATATGGCACTCGGTGCGATCCAGGCAATCGAAGAAGCCGGCAAGAAACCAGGCGAGGACATCATCGTGCTGTCGATCGACGGTATGAAATCGGCGTTCGAAGCGATGGTCGCGGGCAAATTAAATTGCACCGTCGAGTGTAATCCTCTCCAAGGCCCCAAAGCCATGGAGGCGATCGCAAAAATTCTCGCTGGTGATACCGAAGGCATGCCAAAAAAGCAAATGGTCTTGGATAAGGTGTTCGATCAATCCAACGCCGCCCAAGAAATCGACAACCGCAAGTATTAATCGCGCGATGCCCATCCTCACGATCCAAAATCTGAGAAAGCGATTTCCGGGGGTGCTGGCCCTCGATGGCGTCGACTTTGAACTCGCTGCGGGCGAAGTGCACGCTTTGATGGGTGAGAACGGGGCCGGTAAATCAACGTTGATTAAGGTGCTGACCGGAGTCCACCCGCGCGACGCAGGGGAATTTAAATTAGACGGCCAAGTGATCGCTCCGACTTCTCCCTCGGCCGCCGAAGCGCTTGGCGTCAGTACCGTCTTTCAAGAAGTCAATCTCATTCCCCAACTCTCTGTCGCTGAAAATATAATGCTGGGACGTCAGCCTAAGAACGCTTTGGGTTTGATTGACTGGAAGTCGCTTCATAAAATGGCGACGCAGGCGTTGGCTCGTTTGGGAGTGGAGCTGGACGTCCGGAAACAGCTGGCGGACTATTCGATCGCCGTTCAACAAATGGTAGCGATCGCACGTGGCATTGTCTTGGATGCAAAAGTTCTAATCCTTGATGAACCCACCAGTAGTTTGGACGAGAAAGAAGTCACGGAACTGTTCACCGTGATTCAACGATTGAGCGCCGGCGGTATGGCGATCTTGTTTGTGACTCATTTTCTTGACCAAGTCTATCGCATCTCTGACCGCATCACGGTGCTCCGCAACGGACGACTGGTTGGAACGTGGGCTGCGAAGGAACTTGACCGATTGGATTTAGTCGAGCACATGTTGGGCCGCGCGGCACACGCCTCCTCAAGTGAAAAGGCTTCATCTTTTTCGGTGGAGGAAGCTCACGACGCGTCTGCGCCGGTGATTAAAGCCAGCGGATTGGGGCGTCGCGGGATGCTGCCTCCGTTTGATCTGCAAGTATTTCCGGGCGAGGTTGTTGGCCTTGCTGGATTGCTGGGATCGGGGAGGAGCGAAGTAGGCAGGCTGTTATTTGGAATTGATCGGGCGACAACCGGGGCGCTGAAGGTCGGCGGCGACCAAGTGGTTAACTGGTCACCGCGGAAGGCAATCAGTGCCGGAATTGCGTGGTGCCCGGAAGATCGAAAGCTTGACGGCGTGATTGTTCAGTTGTCCGTGCGAGAGAACATCGTGTTGGGCCTACAATCAGCGCGGTCCATTTTCCAACCGCTCACGCGCGTCGCTGAAAACGAAATCGGCCGGCGATACGTTGATCGATTGGGGATTAAAGCTGCATCATTGGAAACGCAGGTCGGTACACTTTCAGGTGGCAACCAGCAAAAGGTGCTGTTAGCGCGTTGGTTGGCGATGGAACCTAAACTCATTATTTTGGATGAACCGACACGCGGGATCGACGTGGGAGCCAAAGCTGAGATTGAGAAGCTGATTGCAGCGCTGAGTGAATCAGGAGTCGCGGTGTTGCTAATTTCAAGCGAACTCGAAGACCTCGTGCGATGTTGTAGCCGCGTCGTCGTGCTGCGGGATCGCAGGGTTGTCGGAAGGTTGAAAAAAAGTAGCGATCAGAGCAAAAACCAATTAGACGAATCAACCATCATGAAGCTGATTGCCCATCACGATGACTAAATTGAAAAGCCTAAATAAAACCCGAACGCGCTGGAATCTTCCGCCGGCGTTTTATGCGTCGTTGGGGCTTGCTGGGTTGCTGCTGTTGAACTGGTTTTTTATCCCACCGTTTTTTGATATCCAGATGCGCAATGGCAACTTTTACGGCAGTCTGGTTGACGTGCTTAATCGAGGTTCCATCGGCGTACTGTTGGCGATTGGGATGACGCTGGTCGTGGCCACCGGAGGCGTAGATCTTTCGGTGGGCTCCGTTGTGGCGATCTGCGGTGCGGTGGTGGCGATCATATTGACGACGACACAGTTGGGGATCGTGGTCGCGATTGCAGCCGGAATTTTTTCGGCGTTGGTAGCTGGAGCGGCCAACGGTGTTATGGTAACGTGGCTGAAGATCGAGCCCATCATCGCGACACTGGTCTTAATGGTATCAGGACGCGGGATTGCCAAATACATTTCCGGTGAACAAACGGTCGCGGTGCCTCCAGAGTTAGCGCGGCCGACGTTGGACTTCCTAGGTAACGGTCATTTTTTGGGCCTACCGTTTCCCATCACAATCGCGGCTGTCCTATTTTTGGTCACCTTGTTGTTGGTGCGCCGGACATCGATTGGATTATTGGTGGAATCGGTAGGTGCAAACCCGGATGCCAGCCGCGCCTGTGGCATCGATGACACGGCGGTGAAAATGGCTGTGTATATTTTCGCTGGGGGGTGCGCAGGGCTGGCAGGAATTATCGATCTGGCCAATATCGGCATCGCCGACCCAACAAACGCTGGAGCATTATCGGAACTTGATGCAATCTTTGCGGTGCTGGTCGGCGGCACGGCGCTGACAGGCGGTCGGTTTTCGTTGACCGGTGCAGTGATTGGGGCACTGCTGCTGCAGACGATTATGACGACGCTTTACACTTGGGGCGTTCCATCGGATGTTGCGCCGGTGCCAAAGGCGATCGTGATTCTGATGGTCTGCCTTTTACAGTCGCCGACTCTACGAAGCTTTATGGCAAAGACGTTCAGTGGTAGACCAGCGACCCAGGCAGGAGAGCCTGAGGAAGCGGTGTCATCATGAGTTTGATGGCCCGTTGTAACCTCCCGCTATTGGCGACGGCTGCTGTGTTGGCGATTTTGTTCGGCGCGGCCAGTTTCTATTTCGATAATTTTTGTTCGACCTATGTCATCAGTGATTTATTCTCTGAGAACGCATTTCTGGGGATCTCGGCATTAGGTATGACGATCGTTATTCTCTCCGGCGGAATCGATCTATCTGTGGGGGCCGTGATCGGTTTCACCACGATTTTCGTGGCCACATTGATTACCCGAAATACTTTTTCACCATGGTTGGCATGGACGATCGCGCTAAGTGTCGGAACCGCATATGGAGCGGCCATGGGCGTGACGATTCACTTCTTAAAACTTCCTGCGTTTCTGGTGACCTTGGCTGGATTGTTCTTTGCGCGTGGGATGGCGTTTTGTGTGACGCAGCAATCGGTCCGAATCCGCAACGCCACTTACGAGTCGGTATCTGAAATTGCGATCCCCTTCGGCCAGGCCGAGATAGGATTTACGTCCATCCTGTTTCTTACGTTACTAGGGATCATGGCTTGGGCTTTAAATTCCAGTTCCTTTGGCCGAAATGTTTTGGCAATTGGTGGCAACGAAGAATCTGCCGTACTGATGGGCTTGCCGGTAGCCCGAACGAAAGTAGCCGTTTACGCGATCAACGGATTTTGTTCGGCGCTGGCCGGGATCGCGATGACACTGTATATGGATTCCGGAAATCCCATTAATGCGATTGGCTTAGAATTGGATGTGATTGCTGTCGTGATTATCGGCGGCACGCTTTTAAGTGGCGGCGTGGGGAGTTTTTCAGGCACGTTGCTTGGTTTCTTGATTTACGGGACGATTTATCAGATCACCTACTTTGCCAACGTGGGGTCTTCGATCGCCACGATTGCGATTGGGGCTTTGCTGTTAGCTTTCATTTTGCTGCAACAGTTATTAGCCCCGCGTTAATCACCACGTCTTCGAAATCGATTTGAATTTGTGTTGGTTGAAGGGTAAGCTGCAGAGAAATTTGCAGCAACTTTCTGTCTCCCGAAATTCGGGGCGCTATACTAACGTTCCTTAGTGTTTAGTTTATGCAAGCGCCAGACCGCTCTGGCTAGTTGAAAAAAGTTGGAAAGTACATCAAACTGCACTGGATTTGCTTGGCCAATATTCTGTGCCTTGGTCTTTTCTCATCCCCTTTGAATAGAAATAGCGTATGAACAAGCGTGGTTTGCTATCCCCGAAATTATTGAGCCGCGATGAGCGGTTGCGGATCGCATTGGATGTCGCCCAAATTGCGGTTTGGGATTGGGACGTTGATGCCAATTCGGTCTTCTACTCTCAACAGTGGAAGCGAATGCGTGGAATCAGCGGAGGCGAAAGCTACGGTTGTTCGAATGGCCTGTTCGATTCAGTTCATCCTGACGAAAAGTCTAAACGGGAAGCGCAAAAGTCTCAGTGGTTAGAGGGGTACCAAGACCAATTTCATTCGGAGTATCACGTTGAGCATAAAAGTGGTTCGTGGGTTTGTGTATCAGAACGAGTGAAGGTCGTTCGAGATAGTGGAGGCAATGTGGTTCGGTTGGTCGGGGCGGTGTCAGAGATTTTTCAGCCCCCTTCGTCGCAAAGCTCTCGGAGTTATTCCTCCGATGGAGATGTTGTCGACAAAACGGCCGCGATTGCTTCCGCCACCGATTGCGAGCAATTGGAACAGCGGCAGGAAATGCTGACCTCTATTCTGGAATCTACCTCAGACTTTATTTGTGTCGCGTCAGTGGATTGCAAAATGTTGTGGTGTAACCAACGCTTCAGCAAATTGCGACCTGACCTAGATCCCTCCGGCGATGTCAATTGCATGGACAGTTACTCACCATCGTCGCAGAAAATCGTCAGAGAGATCGCTATTCCTGCGGCGATTGAGAACGGTATTTGGTCCGGTGAAGTCACTATCTTGGATTCCAAGGGAGAAGAAATTCCGGTTTCTCAAGTTTTGATTGCTCATAAGGCAAAAGATGGATCGGTAGAAAACTATTCTGCCATCATGCGAGACATTCGCGATCTCAAGAAGGCCAGCAATGCGTTGCACGCGAGTGAAGTTAAGTTCACAAGTTTGGTTGCTGCAATGCCCGTCGCCGTCTTCGAATTGGATGCCAACGGAGAGAACTGTGTTCACTTGAACGATCGTTGGAGAGAATTTAGCGGGATAGCAAAGGAGCTGGGAACGGGAAACCACTTTTTGGACGCGATCTACCCCCAAGGTTTGCCTAAATTTAGAGAGAATCACTTAGCCTCCGAAAAATCTTTCGAAACGCGTTATTTGATGCCCGACGGAACCACCAAATGGTTCTTGAGGCAGACGGCAAGGATGTTTGACCTAGAGGGAAGCGTCAAAGGATATATAGCAACGCTAACTAATATCTCAACCCAAAAAGAGGCAGTTGAAAGACTCAGAGCGACCAAAAATCGGCTGCAGTTGGTCATCGAGGGTGCGTCCGCTGGTATTTTTGAATTTTATCCATCTGACGGCACCCTGATTTGGGACGACAGAATGATGGAGATCCATGGAGTTAGTCCGGACGAATTTTCTGGGACAAGTGAAGACTTCTACCAACTACTTTCTCGCGCTGATTTGGATCGCCACAAAGAGGAGTACGAGCAACTGCTGGAGGTCGGACACTTTACATCTGAGTTTCAACTTACGCTGTCCAGCGGCCAAAGACGTCACGTCTTGGCAAGTCAGCTCGTTGTGCGAAAAGATCAGAATGAGATCGAAAAGATAATTGGGCTGTGTATTGATGTCACCCATCAAAGGACAACTCAGCTGGCGTTGCACGAAACACAAACTCACTTGCAGATAATGACGGACAACATTCCATCGATGCTGTTTCGCTATGTTCGATATCCTGATGGTACCCAAGAGTTTCCCTTCGTCAGCGTAGGGGCCCGAGAAATATATGAGGTTGAGCCCGAAGATGTCATGGAGGATAGTTCCGTCCTTTTACAACGAATTTATGCCGATGATGCTGCTCGCATCGAAACCTTAATCAATAACTCTTTTCAGGATTTAATCCCTTTTAACGTCGAATATCGGATCTTACTGCCTGAGAAGGGCCTGCGCTGGGCGCAGGCAATGAGTAATCCCGCTCGCAGAGAAGGTGACGGGGCAGTTGTCTGGGATGGATTCGTGATCGACATCACCGAGCGTAAAGAAGCGGAGATCGAACTTCAAAAGGCTAGAATGAAAGATGAGTTTCTTGCCAATGTGAGTCACGAACTTCGCACGCCGCTCAATGCGATTTTGGGGATAGCCGAAGGGTTACAGGAAGGCGTCTTTGGACCAGTGACTTTAAAACAGCTCGAAAGTTTGAAAATCATAAAACGAAGCGGAGATCATCTGTTGGTTTTGATTAATGAAATGCTGGATCTTGCGAAGGTTGAATCTGGCCAACTGGAATTAGTTTTCTCGTCAGTCGAAGTGAGAGAGCTGTGTGAATCAAGTTTGCAATTTGTTGCTCATCAAGCCGACAAGAAGAATATTCAGCTGAACCTAGATTTGCCTTTCAATATTCCCAACATCAACTTAGATGAACAGAGTATTAGGCAGGTGTTAATAAACTTGTTGAGTAACGCCGTGAAATTTACGCCTGAGGGTGGATCTGTTTCAGTGAAAGTCGAGCGGATTGCTTCCGATATAAGGAATCCAGAGGGCATTTTACGGACAACAGTTACCGATACGGGAATTGGTATTGAAGCCGAGATGCTAGAGACGCTGTTTGTGCCGTTTTTCCAGGTCGACAGTTCACTCAATCGAAACTACGAAGGTACTGGGCTGGGGCTTGCTTTGGTCAAGCAATATGTAGAACATCATGACGGGAAGATCGCAGTAACAAGCGAGCTAGGGGTTGGAAGTTGTTTCGAGTTTACGCTGCCCTATAGAAAACCAACCTCTCACGCCCCCGCGAAGCACCAGCCTCCCATCGAATTAAAGCGCAGATCAACCGATGGGAATCCGTCAGTCTCTGCAGTTTTGCCTCCGCTGGTTCTACTCGCTGAAGATAACGAAGACATCGCATTTGCCACCAGTTGTTTTTTGAAAGCGTCTGGCTTTGGCGTGCTACATGCAACCAATGGAGCGGAAGCAGTCGCATTGGCAACTGAGCACTCGCCTAATTTGATATTAATGGATATTCAGATGCCCGGCGTTGATGGGCTCGAGGCGATCAGACGCTTGCGAAAAATACCTGAACACCAACAAACGCCTATCATCGCCGTTACAGGGCTTGCGCGGCAGTTCGACACCGAACGATGTTTGGAAGCAGGAGCAAACGATTACCTTAGCAAGCCCTACCGCATGGGCGATCTGGTGAAGTCAATTCAGAAACTGCTTGACCAGCGAGCGTCGGCTTAGTTTGCTGCCTTTGTCGGGCAACACCGTGAACGATTTCTTTCCCTGATTTCATGAGCCTTTTTAACGCTAGCCACGGTTCCGTTGTGCGAAAGAACCGTGGCTAACGCCAAAACGACTAGTAGCTTAAGTTTTTAAAACGAAAATCTTTTTTAGCGCTGTCTGTCGGGGCTTGAATTTGGCTTCGCTATTTTTCCCCCAAGGCTCACGCTCAGTGGCAGCTACTTAAGTTGAACGGTTCCGGTTTTAGTTTTTTGTTTAGCAGTGTTCGAAGTGGGATTCGCCAGAATCCCTTGTTTTATGCCGGGGAAATTCTGGTGAATCCCATTACCAAAGCAAGGCATTGAACGCGTTTTGTTAAAAGCAAGTGTCATCGGGCTATCTCTCGAAGCTGATGATGATTGCTTCGCAAATTTGACTTAGGCCAACCAGTTACCGCTGGTCACGCGAATGATTGGCGAAGTTAACTGTAGACCGAATTTGGTTTCAATTTAGCGGGTTGCGAAATGGGGCTTAACTATTCACACTGTTGGAAATTAGATTAGTGATTGCCAGTGGCAAAGTCATGCCACTGGCACAACCACCGCGAAAGAACGAGTCAGCTCATGCTTCGGACGATGCTACGATCAAAAATTCACCGTGCTCGGGTCACCCAAGCAGATCTTAACTATGAAGGCAGTATCACCGTCGACACAAATTTGTTGGACGAAGCGAAGATGGTGCCCTTTGAAAAGGTGAGCATCTACAACGTGACCAGCGGGACACGACTTTCGACGTATGTGATCCCTGGTATCGCAGGATCAGGAAAGATCTGTATCAACGGAGCCGCCGCGCGACTGGTGAAAGTTGATGATGTAGTGATCATTTGTTGTTACGGCGAAATGGATGAGGAGGAGGTCGCGAATCATAAGGCTCAAATCGTCCTCGTTGATGACGATAATAATATTACTCGGTCGGTCGAAAAATCGAAAGAAAATCTTAAACCGGCGTAGCGCGCTGCTATTTGGGAATTAGGCGGCTATGAAGAAAATTCTGTTCGCGACGATCGTGCCTTTTTGGAATCGCGAAACAGGCGCACAACAACGCATTTATTCGATGGTGAAGGTGCTCGAGGCGCGTGGACATCAGGTGCAAGTTTTCTTTCCCGGTCACGCGGAAACATTGGATCACAAGCGTACTCAACAGCTTGGATTGAACGTCGCGTTTCACCGCGCTGACCAACCTGTAGCAACGAAGGAACCTCTTTCGCAGAGAATCAAGCGTCAGGCAAAGGCCGTGAAGCACGCCGTGGGACAAGCCGTGCAAAACGTTGCCAATGGCCGCGGTGACACGGCCAAGAGAAATGGTCCGCTGCGGTTGAGTGACTTCCGATGGCCGTGGGCCGAAGCCGCGTTTGCAAACACGGTGATCGAATTTGCTCCTCAAGCAATTGTCTGCGAATACATCACGATGGCGTACTTGGTGGAGTCTTTGCCTGTCGAGCTTCGGTCGAAAGTTCACTGCTTGGTCGACACTCACGATTTGTTGTCACATCGGCAACAAGAATTTGACGATCATGGTCAGCCGCATTGGATTGCCGTTTCTCCAAAGGAAGAAGCGGCTGCCGTTGGCGTATTTGACACTATCGTTGCAATTCAAGAAAACGAAGCAATGGCGTTTAAAGAGATGGCGGGTCAAAACCGTGTCATTGTTGTAGGGCACCAGACGTTAGGTGCCGATGCGATCGATAGTAAAAAGTTAAACGACCTAGCAGTTTTCACTATCGGTTATCTCGGATCAAGCAATGCCTCCAACGTTGATGCCGTCAATGAATTTTTGGATGTCGTCTGGCGAACCTTTCAAGACGAGCCACGTATCAGATTAGTCTTGGCGGGCAATGCCTCTAACGAGGTGTTGTCGGGGTTTCGATTCAATAACGTGAAGGTTTTGGGGCACGTTGGCCATGTGAGTGATCTCTACAATCAGGTCGACGCGGTTGTTAATCCAGTCGGATACGGAACGGGCCTGAAGATCAAATCGGTGGAAGCCATTGCCTACCGCAAGCCTTTACTCAGCACCTCGGCAGGCTGGACGGGCAGTCCTGTCGGTGGTGTTACTGTGGTCGATCAGTTGCAGGAGATGACGGGCGTGATTAGTCATTGGTTTGCAGATCGCGAATCGTTTGAACGCGTCAGGTTGGCCGCTTGTGCGAGTTCACACAGGCATGTGGATCAGACGTATCGGCGCTTGTTTGATCTGTTAAATTGACGGTTGCAGAACCTCCTGTGGGTTGTCATCTCGTCCTGTCGTCGCGGCGTTGAACGTAGGATTCCCTTCGTCAATTATGCCTGCATATCTGCTACTCTTCGCAAAAAATCGCGAAAAGCGGTACAACACCCCGTTTCGTACTCTAACGATTTTGCCGAACGTGTTATTTTTGTCTTGCGATATCTACTTTTCACCTAAAATATGGCCGCCAAACCAAAATTTACGTTCGCGCTTACACATTTCCATGACTCATCAACGAACTGCATTTACGCTCGTCGAACTGCTCGTCACAATTGCCATTATTGGCGTATTGGTCGGCATGTTGCTGCCCGCGGTGCAGGCCGTGCGCGAGGCCGCGCGCAGGACTCAGTGTCTGAACAATCTGCGACAGATCGGTATTGCAACCCTAAGTTTTGAAGCCTCGACCTCTTTGTTTCCGCCTTCGCGCCCTGCGGATGGTTTTCTGACATGGCCCGTTTTTCTGATGCAACACATCGACCAACAGAATCTCGCTGCTCGCTTTGATCTCACTGCACGATACGACAGCCAAGATGCAGACGTGATCGCTGAAAGTGTTCCATTTATGTTATGCCCATCGCGTCGGTCGGGAGCGATGCTGAGCGTTATTGAAAAAGACGGTAGACTGACGGGAGCCGTTGGCGACTACGCAGGAAACGCGGGCACGCATTTACATCACGCGAGTTTTCATTGGGCGCTGTTTACCGAACCGGTAGATGGCGTCTTCAACAGTGGCTTGCGCCGTGACAACCCCGTGAGCAACGGCTTGTTAACCGAACCAGTCAAAGGAAGATATGGTTTTCAGGATTTGTCAGATGGTTCTTCGAATACGATCTTCGTCGGTGAGAAATTTGTCAACACAAAACACTTGGGGCTGTCCGGGGGCTTTGGTGACGGTTGCATTTATAATGGTGACGTACCCGGCACGTGCATGCGATTGGGCGGCGGCTATTTAGGTCTTGCAAAATCATCGTCCGAAGATATCACGGTTGGCGTAACACCTTTGTTCGGAAGTGCTCACCCGGATACCGTCAATTTTGTTTTTGGAGATGCCAGCGTTCACTCCATTTCGGTCGATGTTGATGCCGAAACACTATTCCAATTATGTTCGCGCAACGATGGCACCGTCATCGATGCCAGTGCCTTCTAACGGCTGACTGGATCCAAGCAATGCGAACATCAAACGTCTTCTTTGTCGGCACACCTGCTGAAGTGGAACATCACATCCGTCCTGTGACGAATGAATTGGAAGTGCGTATCGTTGACGCAGACAAAATTGCCAGCGTTGCAAAAGCGGGCGACGTGGCGTTGTTCTTTTCCGAGCACTTTGATCGCTTCCGCCGATCCATCGTCGAGTTGAAACAAAATAACGTTGCGACGATCTATTTGATCGACGGAATCTTAGAATGGCGGAACGCTTGGGAGAACCGATCGGACGAGGTCGCGTGTCCTTTTGCGATGCGCCCTGTACTTTCGCATAAGGTCGCTTGCATTGGTGAAAACCAAGCTCGTATTTTGAACGGTTGGGGTAACTCCGGTAAAACCGAAATCGTTGGTGTGCCGAGGTTTGATCGCTACGGTGTCGAGCCCGCGTCGGACGTCGTTCAAGAGAGGCAAAATTGCTTTCGCGTATTGGTGATGACGGCAAAAACGCCCGCGTTTACCGATGAACAGTGGGCTACCGTCAGGCAGTCGATCGCCGACTGTAAATCATTTGCGGACGCTAACGTAGATTCTTTTAAATTTTCGTGGCGATTGACGAGCGGTCTAAATCAACATGTGGGCGTAGAAAATTCGATCTCCGATCTGACCGGGATGCAGTTGCACGATCAGTTGAAGAATGTTGACGCTGTTCTTTGCACGCCTTCGACCGCAGTCGTCGAGTCGATGCTGGCGGGAAAACCGACGGCGTTGTTGAACTATTTCGATTGTCCCAGCTATCTTAATTTAGCGTGGAACGTCAATCATGCTTCGCAGTTAGGGCCGGCGATTGACCAGTTGAAGCAGGCCGACCAGCGGAAGTTACATTTTCAAAGCCAACAGTTGCAACAGATACTTTATCGAGAGTCGCCGGCTTCGCAGCGATTGATTGCTTTGGTACGTATGATGCAAAAAACTGCGATGGAGCAAGTTGCAAACGGAGAATTCCTAAGCTTTGCTCCGAATATGTTGCCCCAGCCCGTGGCGTCTACCATTGGTTTTGATTCAAAGGCAATGTTCCCGATGACGGGTGAGTTCAAAGAAACGGATTTTGTTCAAACGCAAACACAATTGGCCCATGCTCGTCGGCATATAGATCACTTAGATCATCGAATTTTGGAGCTGGAATCTGAGCTAAAACAAGCACACAAGATTTTTGATGAAATCCACGAACATCCAATCGCGGGACCGATTGTTAGGATTCGTGAACGGTTGCTGACAACGCTAAAGACCATGAAAAGGAATCCGCAACCTAACCAATCGTCGTAACACAGGCTGCTAACGCTCAAATTGTAAACCTCATGATTCAAATCACGTCACTACAACACAAGCTGCAATTGGATGTCAATTCGACATCTCCAATTGTGTTATGCGCGGCGGATGAGAACTACGTGAAACCTTTGGCTGTAACGCTGCATTCGGCAGCTTCGAATCTTGCACAGGGGCATCGGTTGCAGGTCGTATTGTTGGACGGCGGGATTTCGGAAACAAGCTGGTCAGGGCTGCGCGAGACGTTGATTGACCTACCCATTACGGTGCAGGTCATACGCCCGGATCTTGACCAAGTTTCCGATTTGATGACTTCGCACCATATTAGCCACGCCGCATATTTACGGCTGCTGGCTTCGAAGATTTTGCCGGACCATGTAGAGAAAGTCGTTTATCTCGATTCCGATTTGTTGGTTCTAGATGACGTGACGCAGCTATGGCAGATGGATTTGGGGGATGCATATTGTGCAGCGGTAATTGACATTGCTTGTCCGTTCGTTGACGCGCGTGAGCACTTTGCGGCAACAGAAGACCCGGTCGCTCACTTTGGCTCAGTGCCTTACGTGGCTGCCCTCTCTCCTATTCCCAATTGGAGGGAACTTGGCATCGACGGGAGTGCGGCCTATTTCAACAGCGGTGTGATGGTGCTGAATTTGAAACGCTGGCGGCAGGACGATATTTCGCGAAAGTTGTTTGATTGCTTGCGTGATAATCGTGAACATGTTTGGTGCTGGGATCAGTATGCATTGAATGTCGTGTTTTCAGGTAACTGGAGACCGTTGGAACCAAAATGGAATCAAGGGATGCACGTCCACGAGTATCCAAGCCCGGAGATCTGCCCCATAGAACCCGATCAATTTTTAGAGATGTGTGAAAATCCGTCGATCGTGCATTATACGACCGAGTATAAGCCTTGGCAGCACCGCACTGTCTTTCCACAGAGAGATCACTTCTATAGGCATCTGGACCAAACCGCGTTCGTCGGTTGGCGTCCTGAGGATCCAGGGTTTCGTCTTGGTGATTGGTGGACGTTTAACATTGTGCAATTAATACGCCGTGGTGTCGTGAACTATCGACGATGGTTCTCGTTTCGTAAGAAGGTGATGCGATGAACGTTGTCAAAAAAACGCAACCGCATACTGTTTTGCGATCGACCTTAGCGGGGTCCGCAACGGATGTGCTGAAGGCCGAAGCACCGTCGTTTGCGATTTTCAGTCTACCTAAGCCGTTTGATGATCCGCATATCGAATGTATCCAGCGCAACGCAATCGCGTCCTGGCAGGCATTGGGGAAAAACGTCCAAGTCATCCTCATGGGAGACGAAACGGGCATCGCGGAAACTGCTGCCGAACTGGGTACCCAACACGTCGGGCTAGTACAGCGAAACGAATATGGAACTCCGCTGATCAGTGACGCGTTTGAGATCGCGTCCGCAAGCACGGAGGCCAAAGTGCTTGTTTACTGTAACGCCGATGTGATTCTGCTTCACGATTTCAGGCATGCTCTGGTAGACATCATGCAGAGTGACTGTCGCGACGAGTTTCTCGCGATTGGTAGACGGATGAATTTGAGTTTGCAACAATCGGTCGATTTTTGCGATCGCGTCGCCGTTCAAAAATTGTTGGAGCACGTGGATGCTGAGGGAGAATTGGCGCCCATCGTTTGCAAAGAGTATTTTGCGTTTCCACGCGACCAATTTGATCGCTTGCCGCCTTTTGCCGTCGGGCGTGGCAACTGGGATAACTGGATGGTGGCCGATACGAAACGGCGTGGTGTGCCCGTCGTCGATCTGTCAGATCGAGTGACCGCCATCCATCAAAACCACGACTACCAACATATCGCTAATGGCCGGTGCGAAGGACAAAGCGTGAAGTTGCGGAGGAAGTTCTGCTACCTTTCTGGAGCCGAGGCCCGTGATAATCAACGGTTGGCTAAGGGCAAACACATAATTTCGGGTTCGACAGCCAGTCATCGCTTGACCGAACAAGGCGTGGTGAGAAACCGTTGGTCGGGATTGAATTTTAAGTTTTGGACGGATTTGCCTCGATTTGTTCAGCTTTTACGGAAACTGTTTTTGGGCTGAACGCTGTTCGCGTTTAGACTAACCTTTATGATTGATTTCTTCCCATTCCTTTGTTGCCAAATTGGTCTCGCATGTCGTTAATTCTTTGGATGATCCTGATAGGTGCCGTCTCCAACGTTCTGTTTGCATTGAGGTTTTACTCCGTCATTCGATCCACAAAGTCGCCTGCACTACCCGTTGACCAGCAAGAAGACGCCGTCGTAATATTGGCGGTCCGCGGTTGCGATCCGAACTTAAAGAAGAACCTCAATGGCTTGTTGAACCAGAACTTTCGCGACTATCGAATTGTTGTCGTCGTTGATAGCGAGTCCGACCCTGCGTATCGGGTGCTACAACAGACTAAGATTGAGTCGGATGTAGACGACCGGATGTTGATAACCCTAATGGATCCACCACGGTCCAGTTGCAGTTTGAAGTGTAATGCGATTATTGGGGCCGTCGAAACGTTGCCTGTTGAGACCCGATGGGTTGCGTTTGTGGATGCCGATGTTGATGTCTATCCCGATTGGTTGGCGGATCTTTTGGGACCATTTACCAACCCCAAAATCTGCGTTTCTACGGGTAATCAGTGGTTTGAACCCACCAACAAAAGTTCCAACGGCGCAATTTTTCGTTCCATTTGGAACGCGGGCGCGATCGTGCCTTCGGTTTTGCTCGAGCACGCTTGGGGGGGGTCGATGGCGGTACGTTATGAAGAATTAGTCGACAGTAGGCTGATTGACGATTGGAAAACAGCGATCGTCGACGATGGGCCAATTTCGAATTTTGCCAAACAGATGAACGGAGAGATTTTTGTCTCTCCCAAGATAATGATGGTCAATCGCGAAGATTGTTCGAATTCATTTGCGACGTCATGGATCACGCGCATGCTGACGTGGTCTAAAATATATGAATCAACGTTTTGGATAACTTTGGTTCACGCGAGTATCAGTGCGCTGATGGTGGTAGGGTTAGTTGCATCCGCGATTCTGGCGTTGCTGACACTGGATTTTGCCTCGCTCTTCTTTTGCCTGCTGACATTTGTGTTGGCATCGGCACTGCTGGTCGGCGGCTATTGGATCGTGCGAGAATCCGTGTCGAGCAGTTTGCAGCGACGCGGATTGGCGAAACTTAAGCCGCTGCAGAAAGACGATTTTATCTCGCTTGGGCTGCGGATGGGTATAGTTCAATTGTTGTATCTATATGGTTGTGTTCGAGCCAAACTTTCAAAAAGGATTTGCTGGCGCGGTGTCAAATATCGCTTGAAGGAAAAGTCAGTTGAGCTTGTGGAATACCGACCCTACGAAAGTAGCGACAGCGAAAAATCGTCAATGTCGCTTTAGCTGAACATGCCGTTGGCCAGTTTGTTGGCTCGCCCTGACGAAAGGGCTTAGTGATTTGATCAGCCGCCAACAGAATGCGTCCGGTTTTGAGCGCGTGGGACCGGACGCTATCGCGTTACGACTGATGTGACAATCCGTTGAATTGCCCTGAAGTAAGTGTCATCAGGTTGTCGTCCTGCGGCTGATCAATGGTCTGCACAAATTGATTTAAACAATTAGCCCTAAATGTTTGGTGCGTGGACGAGGCCACGAGTATTGAACTTACAATAAGGGCAGCGGACTTGGATGCCTGATCCACTACGCATGGTTGACAAGGTCAACTGAAACGAGTGAAATTTTGGTTGTGCAATTGTCGCAGTCTCAACCATTCGCTCGGATAACGCATGTCGGTCGCAGTCTATATCAGTCAAGCCAGCGAAGCTCATGCTTTGGTGTCGTGGGGCATTCGCTTCGCTCGCGCCGACATGACCAATTTGATCGTCGTTGTGCCCAGACGGCAGAAGCAGGCAGAACCCAAATTTGATCTGCTTGAATTAAGCGAGCGGGGCGAAGCAGAGGTATTTAATGCTGTTTTCGAATCCATCGAAAGTCATTCGCGCGACGAAGTCGTCTTAAAAGAACAAATCGCCGCCGGCATCGCATCTTCGGATCATGATCGTGTTCTCATCGAGACCCTCGAACTGGTCGCGCAGCAACCCGAGGACGCTTTCGTCCAAGAAATTGCGAAGATGGACATCACAAAGTTGATCCTTCCGGTCGCTGCAGAGATTAAGCCAAACTCCGCCGAGGCTGCATGGGCTCAGCGTCTATATGAGACAGCGCCTTGCGAAACGATGATGGTGCGAGGTGGCCCCCCGGCTGAGGGATTGAATGTGTTGGTCGTTTGTCACCAGGAGAACTTAGCCGAAGCGGCGCTTAAACGCGCCTGTAGTTTGGTCGCCTGCGATGGCAACGGCAGTGTTAGGTTCCTGTACGTGCGCCCCAACGATGATGAAGTCGCCGGATCAATTGCCGAACTCCACACCCAGAAGATCCTTTCAAAGTTAGGTTCTGTTGGCAAGTTTGTAGAAACAGAGGTCGTGCTGAACGACAGTTTGCTCAAGGTGTTGCAAGAGAAGGATTTCGCTGAGTGTAATTTTGTTCTGATGGGAACGCGTCATCTGAAGACGATAAAGAATTTCTTTCGATTTAAGGTCAAAGATTCGAATAGTTCTGATGACGAATCTACCGTCAACGAAAAAATGACGGCGCTGGCGACAATGCGGCCTGCAGTTCCGCTGGGTAATCTCTTTAAACGGAATTTTCAAAAATGGGTTCGGCAAGTTGTGCCGCAGTTGGAAAAATCAGATCGTGTTCAGTTGGTTGACCGCTTGCAGACTGGATCGTCGTTTAATTTCGATTTCATTTCTCTGATTTCGCTGTCAACGATTATCGCTGCGTTGGGTTTGTTAGACAACTCAGCGGCGGTCGTCATCGGAGCGATGCTGGTGGCTCCATTGATGACGCCATTGGTGGGGATGGGGTTCGCGTTGATTCAGGCCAATGAAAAACTGATGAAGACGTCCATAAAGTCCGTGTGTTTTGGTTTCGCGGTCGCGTTCGGCATCAGCGCGCTGTTAGGGTTGTTGGTGACGTTGTTGAGTTCTCTGGGAATCAGTCCGGAGATGGCCAGCCGCGACACGCCAAGTTTAGTGGATTTGTTTGTAGCCTTATTCAGCGGTGTAGCAGGTGCGTATGCGATGAGCCGACAGAATTTGCTTTCTGCCCTTCCTGGCGTGGCGATTGCGGCGGCATTGGTTCCGCCGATCGCAACCTCGGGCATGTCGTTAACAATGGGTGATTTTGTGCTCAGCGGGGGAGCGGCGTTACTGTTCTTCACCAACATCGTGGCAATTGTATTGGGGACCGCAGTCACGTTTTGGGCCGTAGGAATTAACACGCGTCTTGTAAAATCGTCGGCCGACGGTCGCATGCGTGCGCCGCGCATGTGGCCCCGTTATTGGTTTATTGGTTTCGTTCTCCTGTCGTTGCTGCTGGCATTTGAGATGCAGTTTTACAGTCGATACTTCAAGTCCGTTGAAGACCCTCAAGCTGCACCGGTTCTATCGCCACCCAACGGGCCCACCATTGAACCGGAGAAGCCAGCGGAAGAGCCTTCTGAGGAGCCTGCGGAAGCGGTCGAAGCTCTAAAAAATCAACCTGAATCGAATTAGGCAATCTTGTGCAGCGCAAGTCTCCTGCCGTAAACCAATGCGACGTGGGGCCGATTTATCAAACTGCCATTTCAGGATCTTTGGTAGGTTGAAAACCTGCCTCACGTTTTGGGCGCGCTCGTGCTTGTACTGAGAAAGACTGGTCTTCATGTTGCCTAAAAACCACATGATGCACTTTGGCAACGGTTGACCGTACCCTTCGTTATTTTTGGCAACGCGAATCACGTCTTCGTCGTATTTACAACTCAAAAGGCTTATAAATTCGGTCGCTCTAATCAGTGTGGGTTCTGTCATCTCTTTTCCAAGCAGAGCCAACTATGAACGACCAAATCAAAACGTCACGACGAACCAAGCAAAAATCACTACAGTACACAAGCCTCGAGCCGCGGAAAATGTTGGCCAGCATTAGCGCTCAAGGCAGCACGTTGCTGATTGACGGAAGTTTTGGTGACGATATCGTACGCGTCAATCGAATCGATGGTGATACACTGGTGGCACGCGTGATTACCCCGTCCACGACCCTCTACCAGACGTTCGCTTGGGGATCAATTGATTCGATCGAAGTCAGCGGACGAAGCGGTGATGACCTCTTCAACAACGGCACCGATCTCCAATCAACCTTCTATGGCCACGGTGGAAACGATATTGGGCTTGGCGGACGGATCGCCGATGCGTTCTTCGGAGGTGAAGGAAATGATATTTTCTACGGTCGCCAAGGCAACGATGAAGCGTTTGGCGGAAATGGAAACGACCGCTTGTTTGGTGTTCAAGGTGATGATGTTTTGGACGGGCAATCAGGCAACGACTTTATCAATGGTGGATTGGGAAACGATGAAATCGCCGGTCGCGAAGGAAACGACCGACTGATCGGATACGACGGCCATGACACAATCATAGGCGGTTGGGGAGATGATTTCTTGGCCGGTGGCGATGGCGAAGACAATCTCGACGGTGAAGGTGGCGACGACATTCTTAGAGGTGGCGATGGAAACGATACGCTGTTCGGCGGAATCGGTAACGACTTGCTCTTAGCGGATGACGGCATTGATACAAATCACGGCGGAGAGGGACGTGACTTTATCTTTGACTTGGCCGGCGAAGCAAGTTTGATTTTTGGCGAACAAGGTAACGACGTGCTGTGGGGCGGCGGAGGAAATGATGAAATTCATGGTGGCGATGGCAATGACCGCATCTTCGGTGGTGATGGCGATGATTCCCTGTACGGCGATGCCAACGCTGATTTCCTCAATGGGGGCGCGGGACGAGACGGTTTGTTTGGCGGTATTGGAACGTCAGATCGACTGATCGGTGGTGAAGATGAAGATCGAATTTTGGTTTTTGTGAATCAGCACGTTAATGGCGGAAATACGTTGGACATCGTCGTTGACGCCACTTCTCAAGACGCCGTTGTAAGCTTCGTCTCCAATCTACGGATTCAAACCGAACGAACCTACGAAGCGGGCAATTGGAGCGCTGCCGAAATCAAGACGGTTGACGGTGCGTTAAAGAATCTGCATTCAGAGACCGGAGACACGCGGTTACTGAAACTGGCTAATGGCCAGAACCTTTCAATTCTGCGACTGGGAAATGTTCAAACTTCCTCAGGAGCACCTATACTTGGCCTTAACTTCCACAATAGCAATCAACTCGGGCTGACGAACCAATTGTTCGCTGACTTTCCCGACCGCTTACGCGAGACCGTCTATCACGAACTGGCTCATAATTTTGACACGGTAGACGAAAATCCGTTTATCACCCAATTCCGAGCGATCAGCAATTGGGATCAAGTCGAACACGCGGGGGACCGGTTGTCGTTGGACGGTCAGTGGTACTACAACGACGATTTTAATAACTTTCTTAGATCTTACGCGCGGACAAATCCGTTAGAGGATTTCGCGGTGACGTTTGCTGAACACTTTCAGAAAAAGTACGATGGATTTCAACGAGCATTCGTGAACCCCGTTGAAAAGTTCGCTGTGATCGAACGGTTCCTTCAGTCGTAGACCGTCGCAAGTTTGGTGCAGCTACGCGGCTTTTCGAACTTCTTGTTGGCCCGCGACGACGTCGGCGAGTGATTCGACAACGTACTGCTGTTCAGCGAACGTAAGCTCGGGGAAGATCGGAAGACTAAGAACTTCAGCCGCTGCCGCTTCGGTGTGCGGCAGGCTGCCCTTCTCGTATCCCAGATCCTTGAAGCATTCTTGTTGATGAAGCGGGATCGGATAGTAGATCTCTGACCCAATGTTTCTATCGGCCAACTGCTGTCGAACTTCATCGCGGCGGCCTTCAGGTATTCGGATCGTATATTGATTCCAAACATGGCCCTCGTTTTCTATTGCTGGAGCGGCAACCAGGTCGCTGATCCCATAACGAGTCATCAGCTGCATGTAGTTGGAAGCGTTCTGGTAGCGATCAGCACTATACTGGTTTAGCTGCTTCATCTTTACGTTCAGCACCGCGGCCTGCATCGCGTCCAAACGACTGTTAACGCCAATAACTTGGTGGTAGTAACGGGGCTTCATGCCGTGGTTTGCGAACAGGCGTAAACGGTCAGCAAGATCCGCGTCATTGGTCGTCATGATGCCGGCGTCGCCCATGCCGCCAAGATTCTTCGTCGGGTAAAAGCTAAAGCAACCTACGTTTCCGATACTTCCGGATCCTTGACGATTATAGGTCGCTCCGATTGACTGAGCACAGTCTTCTACCACTTGAATATTGAATCGGTTGGCCAATTCCATGATGGGGTCCATGTCGGCACATTGGCCGAACAGGTGAACGGGAATGATGGCTTTGGTCTTGGGGGTAATTGCGAGTTTGACTTGTTCGACGTCCAAGTTAAACGTGACTGGATCAATGTCGACGAAAACGGGTTGGGCCCCTAGACGGCGGATTGCAGAAGCGGTGGCGAAGAAGGTGAAGCTTGGACAGATCACACAATCGCCGGCTTTGATATCTAACGCCATCAATGAGACTAGGATCGCGTCGCTGCCAGACGCGCATCCAACAGCGAATTTTGCGCCGGTAGCTTGTGCGACGGATTGTTCGAGTTGCTTAACATGTGGCCCACCGATGAACCATCCCGAATCATATATATCCGAGAACAGCTCCATGATCTCGGATTTTAAGGGAGCGTTACCCCGACCGACATCCAATAAGGGAGCACTTTTAACAGCACCTGAACTTATAGAATCGCTTGAATTTTTCATTATCCCAAGGCCTCCCTGCCGTGGTAACTCGGAGCAGGTTATGTGGCTGCTCCATAATTGGTGTTCGAAGGTAGGAAAATAGGGACATCTCCATTACCCGTCAACATCGAAAATTTCCTTCCTTTGGTTGTGGCGTGAAAAGAAGTCGGTTGCGCGATATTAGCTTGGAGAGCTATGGGTTGTTCATTTAATTCGCCGTTTGGGCGATAGCCCAATGGCACTTCCTTTAGACAAAACGCAGGATAATCTTATCAGCCGCCACGCGATAGCGTCCGGTCCTA
>ENA-ORXT01002467-ORXT01002467.1-marine-metagenome-genome-assembly--contig:-NODE-2467-length-22188-cov-2.688255_pt1 | contig 22188 bp, 23 predicted proteins | sample MGYA00237868_ERZ511482 | MGnify/ENA metagenome assembly ERZ511482
GCTGGGTCGGTAGGGTTCGAACCTACGAATGCCGAGATCAAAACCCGGTGCCTTACCACTTGGCGACGACCCATCAATTATAACTAACCAGTTGGAATTTTGTTTACCACATCTAACATCGGAGAATGAACCACCGATTTTGCTATAAAACTATTCCATTGCTTAGGAACCTGAACTAATAACCGTTTCGCGGCTTCTTCTGAATCAAAACTGGTAAAAATGCAGCTGCCAGTTCCAGTCATCTTTGGCTCAGAAAACCCACTAAGCCAACGAAGCGCATTATCAACTTCAGGATACTGCTTTCTTGCCGCTTCCTCAAATACATTTGAGGTGTCCGCGTCAGGAAAGTCGCGTATTTTAAGTAGGGCTTTGTCTCTTGTCAACTCATCTGATGAAAAAAGATCTGCCGTAGAAATGTGCACTTCCGGATGAATTATTAAATACCACTTTTCTGGCAAATCAATATCTGTTAGCACATCACCGATTCCCTCTGCCCAGGCATTTTTTCCATTAATAAAGACAGGCACATCCGCCCCAAGTGATCGACCAATGGTCTGCAATTCAGTTTGTGAAAAATTGCATTGCCAGAGTTTGTTCAATCCCATCAAAGTGCTTGCTGCATCAGAACTGCCACCGCCCAAGCCACCACCCACTGGCAAGTGTTTGGTTACACCAAGATCAGCACCCCATTTAGTACCAGAATATTGTTGAAGTGCTTTGGCTGCTTTAATGATTAAATCATCTGAGGCATCCAGACCATCCAGACCGATGGTGCGATTGATCTCGCCGTCTTTTCGGCGCTGTAAGGTCACCAGATCAGAATAATCCAGCAACTGAAAGATTGTTTGTAAGTTATGATAACCATCTTCCCGCACACCAGTAATGTGCAGGAAGAGATTTAGTTTAGCCGGCGCAGGTATTCGCCAAATATCATCTAACGAGTTTTCCATTGCTTTGCCAGTATTCTCACATTGACTTGCTCTTGTTTCCTTGAAATATTTATTTTTCGCGGCAAGGCATCAAAGCTTAGATTTGCATAGTTAAAGTAATCCATAACCCAACCTGCCTGAACAATTTGCTTTGGTCGTCCTTTAGCATCCAAGGTGACTTTACCGACAGGGTATTGTGGAGCCATCACCCCGCGAATCCAGTAAGGCATACCATTAACCGGCATTTTAACACCCAGCTGCTGCTGAAGCAGACGTTCCGCATCAGGCCCGGATGACACTTTTCCACGCGATCTGAGTGTTGCTTTTCCAGGGTTTTGGTCAAGCAAACCAACCACTGTTCCGGTGATTGGATTCCTGATCTGCAAACTGAACTGCTGTTTATTACGCTGGACCCAATTCAAACCGAAAGTCCAGGCATTGCTTTTGAAGCGAAGCGCAGCCCGACCGCCCATCTGCCAAGAGGGCATAAGGCTCATCGATAGCTGACGCCTTAACCACGGTGACTGTTGAGCGGTGGCTTTAGCAGGGGTTGGTTTTTTTACTGTTTGTACTCTTGGTGCAGCGGGTATGGCGCGAGGCTTTGCAACAGCCCGTTTAACAGCTGGTCGTTTAGCAGCGGCAGGTTTCGCTTTAACCGGGGTAACTCTTGCCTTCGCCGCGGCTGGCTTTGTACGAAGAGCAACAGCCGGTGGCTTAGTCACCGGCCTTATTTCTTTAGGTGCCACGGATGCCACCAGCGCGCCCTGAGATTGCTGCGTATTCTGCGCAACCTGAGATTGCGGAGTATTTTGTGAAACTTGAGATTGCGGCGTTGTCTGCTGTGTTGAACATCCTGTCACAGCAGAGCCCACCATTGTGGCAAGCGCCAAGGAATTAAACTTATTCATTGATTTCCGTTCCGTGGTTATTGTTAAGTATTCTAGAATTCCAATTCATTGAATATCGATAATCTTCAAATATCAATAATCTTCTTTTTGATGTTCTTAAGTCGCTCATCATCAGGATATTGTTCCATCATTCTGACCAATAATTCCTTAGCCTGCTTAGTTTCTCCCTGAGAAACAAGTACTTCGATCAAATGACTCGCAATTTCAGGGTCTTCAGATTTTTGGTAAGCAGAAGATAACAGCACTACTGCCTCTTTAATATTACCTTTACGAAATTGTAACCAACCCATGCTGTCGGTAATCGCCGCATCGTCTGGGAATAACTCATGTGCTTTCTCAATATAGACTGAAGCCTCTGCCATTCGATCGGTTTTTTCAAGCAACATAAATCCTATCGCGTTGAGGGCGGAGGCGTTTTCTGAATCAAGCCGAATTATTTCAAGCAGTAACCCTTCAGCCAGGCCAATCTCACCAACTCCCTGTGCAACGAGTGCATACTGATAGTTTAGTCGGGTATTTTCAGGGTCAATTTTGTGAGCATTTTTAAAGGCGATAAATGCACCTTTTTCATCTTTATACTTTAACAGCAGCTCCGCTTCCAAGCGCCAGTAAAGGAAGTCATGATCCTCTGATTCGCTGGATTTCCGCTTAGTCGCCAGCCAGTCTTTTGCCACTTCAAGACTGTACTGATCTACTAATAATTCTGAGATCCTACGTTGGGCGCTACTAAAGTACTCACCCTCACCTACTTTCCCATACTCATGCAATGCTTCATCCATCTCATGGCGGCTTTCATGTATTTCAGCCATAAAGTGATGCGCTAAACTCTCATAAGCACCCTTCTTGACCAAAATCTTGGCATATTTTTCAGCTTCAACATATCGACTTTCCGAAATATACAAGGCAACCAGTGATTTCAGTACTTCAATATTCTCGGGGGAACTGCGATAAATCGCCTCTAACTGCTTGATTGCTCCTGCCCGGTCATTTTCCAGCATTAATAAACGGGCATATTCCAATCTGCTAGCGTTATCAACTTTGCTGGCAGACACGACATTTTGCATGACCTGCATGGATTCTTTTTTATTTCCTGACTTAAAAAGCGCCTTACTCTTTAATACCCTCGCCTCTTCTGAAAGCCCATGCGACAACTTGCCTTCAAGCGCATTTACCCTTGCAATCACATCGTCAAAGTTCCGATGATCCAGAGCGACGCTGGCTAATTTTAGCTGGCCCGCGGGTGTGTTATTGTACTTTTCTATATAAAGCTCAAATGCTTGAAACGCGCTTTCGTGGTGGGATTCCAAAGAGATTAAAGACGTCAGGAACGATAAAGCATCGTAATCACCTTCAGCGATTAATTGATGAATCTCGTTTAATTCGCTAGCAGCACGTTCAAATTGCTTGTCACGAAGCAACAGTAAAGCCAGGTACTGACGAGGCTCAACCTGATCCTTACCGATTTTAACCCACTGCTCTGCACTATAAATTGCCTTGTCGATGTATTCAGTCTGGGCGGCTGTTTCAGTTGCAATCCTGGCTAGCGCAACATCCTGATTTTCACTGATCACCTTTTCGTAATGCAAGGTGGCCATCGCATCATCACCTTGCAAGCGATACATTTCCGCCGCCATGGTGTGATACATATATCTGTTAGGTGACACCCTCAACGATGACTTATCGCCAGAAGACGTCAAAGCTGCGGCATTAGATTTGCTGATCAGCGGAAGTTCGACATCTTTACAGCCACCAATAACGGAAATAACACTTACCGTTAAAAGAAGCGAAAGATTCCTTACAATCAATCTCTTTTGCATTAAAGTCACTATAGATTCCGGGGGCTTGATTAGAATTTATTCCATTTCTACCTTAAACCTGTTTACAAAACCAGTATCCGTGCATGAAGTGCTCAAAAAAGCTGCTAACTGGAACTTTGATATACAGCTCATTTTCAACTAACCAATCAGTAATACTGCTCTAAATAGGTTTTTATACTACTAAACACCCATTAATGAAAGTCTGCTTGTATTCCTGATGCACCTGTCACAGAATCTGACTTCCTGAAAATTCGGCACGAATTCTTAAATTGTATGTCAATTGTTGTTATCGGAATAAACCATAAAACGGCGCCTGTGGCTATTCGCGAGAAAGTTGCGTATTCCGAAAAACAGCTCAAAGATGCCCTTACATCCGATGACGTGCTGTTTGATGAAAAGCTGATTCTCTCTACCTGCAACCGCACTGAAATCTATGCCAACGTCAAACCAAATGCAACCGTCGATGCTTTAAACCAATGGTATACCGAACAGCACTCAGACAATAAAGATGACTTGGTGCCCTATATTTATCAGCTGTCTGATGCCGATGCGGTGCAACACACTTTCAGAGTGGCTAGCGGGCTAGATTCTCTGGTACTAGGAGAACCTCAAATTTTAGGGCAACTCAAGACTGCCTTGAGTACAGCAACCTCATATAAATCAATCGGTAATAAATTAAACCGCTTGATGCAACATGCCTTCTTAACCGCAAAAAAAGTACGCACCGACACTGACATTGGTTCGAACTCAGTCTCTGTCGCCTACACGGCGGTCAACCTTGCCCGCCAGATATTTGGAGATTTGGATACTCAAACCGCCTTACTCATCGGTGCCGGAGAAACCATCGAATTGGTAGGTCGCCATCTTCAGGGTGCTGGCATTAAAAATATGACCATTGCCAATAGAAGCCTGACAAATGCTGAGAATTTAGGCGCAAAATTAGGCGCAGAAATTATTGGCTTAACGGATATCGGTGAACACCTAGCGTCGGCTGATATAGTCATATCATCTACCGGCTCGCCTATCCCAATCATCGGCAAGGGCAGTGTTGAGAAGGCGTTGAAGCAGCGTAAACACAAGCCGATTTTTATGGTTGACATTGCCGTCCCCAGAGACATTGAAGCGGAAGTTGGCGAGCTTGATGATATTTACCTCTATACCGTAGACGACCTTCAGTCTGTAATTGATCACAATATAGACTCCAGAAAACGGGCCGCTGAAGTCGCAGAAACCATGATCAGCAGAGAAACAGAAGTCTTTTTAAGCTGGCTAAGTGCCCAACAGCAAATGGGTCAAATAAAACAGTACCGTGAGCAGTTGACTGTCACCAAGCAAATGGTCCTAGACAAAGCCCTCAAACAACTCAAAAATGGTAAATCAGCAGAAGAAGCGCTACAATTTCTCGCCCATACACTGACCAATAAGCTGGGGCACCAACCGACCCAGGCGATGAATCATGCAGCCCATAGCGGCGATATTGAAACATTAAAGACCGCAGAGCGTTTACTCGGACTGACTGGCACTAACTCATCAGCAGCTATACCACCTACTAAAGAAGACTAACATTGAAACCATCCATCCTGAACAAACTTGAGAGTCTCAGCGAGCGCTATGCTGAAATCGCTATACTCCTGTCTCAAAACGAGGTGATTAGCGATCAGAATCAGTTTAGGCAGCTTTCAATGGAATACAGCCAGCTTGAGCCTGTTGTTAGGGAATATGAGGGTTATTTGCAAGCCAGCGAGGATAAAGAAACCGCACTGGAAATGCTTGATGATCCCGAGATGAAGGAATTGGCTCAAGAAGAGCTGCGCGAAGCCAATGCAACGCTTGAAACACTAGAAGCTACCCTGCAAGTGCTGCTGTTACCCAAAGACCCGAATGACGATAGTAATATCTTCCTTGAAGTCAGAGCCGGCACCGGTGGCGATGAAGCCGCAATTTTTGCTGGCGACCTATTCCGTATGTATTCACGCTACGCTGAAGTCCGCGGCTGGCAAGTCGAGATCATGAGTCAGAATATCGGTGAGCACGGCGGGTATAAAGAAGCCATTTTAAGAGTCATCGGCAAAGGTGCCTACTCACGCTTAAAATTCGAATCCGGCGCGCATCGAGTACAACGTGTTCCTGAAACAGAATCTCAGGGCCGTGTTCACACCTCGGCTGCCACCGTTGCGATCATGCCAGAGATCAATGAAGTGGAAGCTCAGGAGATAAAAAGCTCAGACATTCGAGTGGATACCTTTCGTGCCTCGGGTGCGGGTGGTCAGCACGTTAATAAAACAGATTCTGCCATCCGCATTACTCATCTTCCAACGGGTACCGTAGTGGAATGTCAGGATGAACGATCCCAACATAAGAACCGCGCGCGTGCCATGTCATTACTGCAATCGCGAATCCTCGAAGCAGAAAAACAAGTACAACATAATGAACAGGCTGAAGCACGCCGCAGTTTAGTCGGTAGCGGCGACCGTTCTGAGCGAATCCGCACCTATAACTACCCCCAAAGTCGCGTGACTGACCACCGTATTAATCTAACGCTTTACAAGCTTGATGAAGTCATTGCGGGCGCATTGGATTCCATTATTGATCCTTTGATCAGTGAGCACCAAGCTGATTTGTTAGCGGCTTTGGCTGATCAAGGCTAGGCCGATGCGGATTGATGCCGCAATTAAACACGGCACAGACGAGTTGAACAGAACGTCTGACTCAGCCAGATTAGATACCGAGATATTACTTGCGCATTGCCTTAGCAAACAGCGCAACTATTTATATACCTGGCCAGAAAAAACGCTCAGCCCACAACAATTCAGTTCCTACAACACAGTCCTTTTAAAACGCTCCGAAGACTACCCTATTGCTTATATCGTTGGCTATCAGGAATTCTGGTCATTGAAACTAAAAGTTACCCCTGATGTGCTGATACCCAGAGCGGATACTGAACTTTTAGTTGAAACAGCCTTAGAAAAATTAATAGATGTAAGCAAACCAAAAGTCCTGGAGCTAGGTACCGGTTCGGGGGCCATTGCCTTAGCATTAGCGACAGAACGTCCAGAGGCTGAAATAACTGCAACGGATCTTTCAGAGGCCGCACTGAAAATAGCTAAAGAAAATGGACAAACTCATCAAGCTAGCAATATCCATTTCATTAGGTCTGATTGGTTTGTGGATGTTCCTGTAGAAAGTTATGATTTGATTGTCAGCAATCCGCCGTATATTCCTCCCTCCGATACTCATTTACAAGACAGTATTCGCTACGAACCGCTCGCTGCTTTAGTTTCTGAAGACCACGGATTGTCTGACTTGATGCATATTGCTAACAATGCGCCAAACTATCTAAACCCCGAGGGCTGGTTAATACTTGAGCACGGATACGATCAAGGGGAAGCGGTGAGTCGCCTGTTAAAAAAAGCAGCCTATCAACAAATAAGCTGCCTAGCAGACTTGAGCGGGAATGATCGGCTTAACCTTGGGTTAAAACCGAATCAATCTAACTCCAACATTCTTTGGCAGTCGCTGCTGAGTTGAAGTCAGCATCCGTTGCACTTTTCGCACCTTTCCGACCTGTATTAGTCAGGACAAAGCCTTTCGCACACTTCTTGTCTTTATCTTGCCCCTTACCTGCAACGGGTACTGCGACAACATTATAGCCAGTACAAGGTCTTGAGTTAGTACCATCACAAGACGTTGGTGTGCCTAGCGTGGTTATCTTATATAAACCGCTTTCAGTAGTCTCTGATGCACCAGAAAAGCCCAAACCAGTCGTGCCGTTTAATGACTTAGCATAGCTTAGATTCTGCACGTAGTAGCTTTCCTGAAGTTGAGCGACCCTCAGCAGCTCGGTCTTTGCCTCGGTGCGCTTACTTTTTGTTACGTAGCTCATATAAGATGGCACTGCTACCGAACTAAGAATCCCTAAAATAGCCACCGTAATCATCAATTCAATTAGGGTAAAACCTTGTTGTCTATATTTATTATTCATTTTTATTCTCGTTATTTTTATTTAAACTTTTTTGGAAGCAAAAATATTTTGCGGCTATTAGCTTAATTTATATAGGCATTGGTATTGGGAACTGGTTTTGCGACGCCAAGAATATGTTCTGTTCTGGCACCCGTTCCCTGTAACCTGGCCTCAACTTCAATCTGATAAATGTTGCAGGTAGCTGATGATGAATTGGCGTTATTGGTAATTGGGCAGGCTCCAGGGTACATATACATGATCGTACCCTTAGACTTTATGCTGCCCCCGCTGACTGGCTCATTAGGTAAAACTGCTTGAGGCACTGTGTATTTGTTACTAGCAAGTTTGGCTGTTTCATAAATTGAGTTAACATTGCTCAATTTACTTAAGGCTGATTCAGCACCCTGAAATACCATCATAGAGGCCATGCTGTTGCCAGCGATCTTGGTGCCCATATTGGCTTTTTTCACTGAGCTTATCCCTAAAATAGTCAGCACTAAAAGAATAGCCAGAGCCCAAATAAGCACCACACCTTGTTGTTTTTTAATAGCCGTCTGTTTCATTGGAGGCCTCCTATGACGTCGCATTGCGTAAGCGTATGGTTGTTGTAAAGACTGCACGAAGGTATTTATCGTTGGTTGAGATCACGACGTCATCAAGCAGTTGATAACTGCGCAATGCCTTAGTCGCTGCAACAGGACGAAGTGATCGAATTAAGACCGCCACATTGACACTGACAATACTTCCCCAATTGACCACGTCGTCAGAATTAACGAAGCGATCAGCAATTCCGTCGCCGTCAGCATCCTCGCCATAATTTATCTGTAAGTTTTCAACACCTTCGGCAATCTCATCTTCAGTAGCGCTCAATGAGCCACTGCAGGTAAGCACCGGCATGTCATCGGCACGCACATCCGCTCTGAAATAACTATAAAGTCTTGAGGCAGCAAGTGGCGGCGCGTTGCTGGCATCAGACAGACGACAGTCAGTCGGAATGACTGAACCCGTACAATCAGTCGTTAACTGATCATCACCCAAATAAACAACGCCGATCGTATCACCGCGAGCCGTATCATTTTGAATGGCACGAAATAGACTGGTATCAGCGACACTGTCCGCACCACCAGAGCATCTTGAGTTCGATACAGCTCCCAAAATAAACATATCCTGACCGAGAGAACCCCGGGTCGCTTTATACCCGGTATGCTGAATAACCTGCGTTAATTGCTCAAGAACAGCACGACCATTGGCTTGCAGCAAAGACAATTCATCAGTAGTCATACTGGATCGCTTGTTGCCCACATAAACCGAAGAAATACCAATGGTAATAAATAAACCAACAATCATAACCACTAGCAACTCAATTAATGAGAAGCCAGCTTGTTTAGCGGGCCTTAATGATCTGATCATTTGCCAATCCTCGTATTGAGTGTCAGTTCACGCGCGACAGTATCACCGCCTGAAGACTCTTTTCCCAAGACCTGTTCTTGCCAAGAGATATTAATAGTGACACCGCTTGTACAATTTACAGGGCAAGAGATAACTAATTGGGCATTGCTCAAATCGCGCCTTATGCCACCATTTGAAGCACTTCGACTGCCACAAAATGCTTGGTAGATGTCATATTTAGCAATTTGCTTAGAATCACAGCTAGAGGTTGCCGCTGTACAATTAGCAGCTGGCACTGTGTCACAGTTTAATGTTGAGCTATTGACCACATAATCATCGTTAAATACGCCAGGCGGGTTGCCTCGCATACGCTCTAGCAATGCCTGAGTGTGATGGGCCGCTTGGTTTTTTGAGAATGACTGTTGATTTCCTTTTAAGCCAACCAGCTGCATGCCAGCTAGCCCGACTAAACCGATAGCGACAACCAGAACAGCAACCAGAACTTCAATAAGACTAAAGCCACGCTGCGAGTGTTGTTTGGACATAATCTAATGCGGCCTCTTTTTATATTTTTTGGCGTGATTATCGAATTGATATAGCGATATATTTACTCGATGATTATTTTTATTTGGAATTATTGTACCGAACTTTGCTAATTAAAAGGAAGTACCTCTCATCCGAGGGCAATTACCGAGCTAATTTAGCTAGAACCAGAGAATTGCAAGAGTGCGCCTGATGGGTCTATCGCCTTAAATTCACCATGGGAGAAAACAACCTGCCCATTAACAATTGTCGTGACAACCGAAGAACGAAATTCATAGCCATTGAAAATAGTCCAAGCAGCCCCGGAAATAACGTCTTCGTCACGAGCAATAAAACTCCCCTCCAGGTCAATCAGCACCAAATCAGCCCAATACCCTTCACGAATATAGCCTCTGTCCTTTATAGCGAAGCGATCTGCCACCGCATGGCTAGTCTTTTGAGCGACACACTCCAGACTTAATATTTGATCCTGATAATGTTCCAGAATTGATGAGAATGTGTACTGAGCCAGTGGCAGACCGGATGGCATGTCAAAGTACGCTCCTTGCTTATCATTCAAAGACAAAGGAATGTGCCCGCTAGATATATTATCTATATTATTATCCAACAAACCCTGAATGAGTGCGGCACGATCAATATCAGTTTTAATGGAAGGTTCGCACTTTAACAAACCTCCCCTTTCAACATAGTCCGCATCAGAAAACGTCAGATAAAGGCTACAAACATCTGCCGATATTTTTGGTGATTTTTTACGAATACTTTCAAGTAATTCTATTTCACTAACACTTGAAACGTTTAATAAATGAGCTGATGCGTCGGTACTGAGTGCGATATCTAAGGCTGCTGACGCTGCTATATAACAAGATTCGGCACTGCGAATCGAGCTATGGAAGTTAAAAGGAATGTCATCACCATAAATCTGCCGGTAGCTTTCTTCATTTTCCAATATCGACGGTGCATCCTCGGCATGTAGTGCGACTATTGTTGGCGATTCTTTAAAGATACGTTCGAGAGTCTCAGGCTCATCAATTCTTAACTCATCATGAGTAGTAGCCATATTAACGTACAAACCACAGCAGCTGGATGAGTCAATTGATGCAATACTATCCAGAGTATAGTGAGTGGCTGGATGGTAAAGAGAGAGATTGTTTTGCAATTGCAGGCTTTCAATATCAACCTGGTCGATAGGAAGCACCAGGCCTGAGCTGTAGTTAGGCAACAGTAGGCTACTGGTTATACCACCAGCAATGGCGGCTTTGGATTCTTGCGTGAGGCTAGAGGGGAAATCAGCGGAGGTTTTCAGTTTAAATTGAGTATCAATAACTCCCGGCATTAAATGCTTACCGGATCCATCGATAAATTGCTTGGAAGGCAGGTGGCTCAGATCAGAATCAATTCGCTCAATACGGCCGTTTCGAATAAATACATCCGCTTCCTGAATCAGGCCTTCATTAACAATCTGGACATTGCAGATTAGCAGTGTACTCATAGGTACTCACTCTATTCGCTAGCCGTAGACACTCTTTCTAATCGTTCAAATCGATAGGGGTGTGGGTTTTTTGCATCGGCAGGGAACGCCTCTGAACTAAGCTGTACCCAATCGGCACAAGTATAGTCTGGAAAAAAGGTATCCCCATCGAACGTTGCATCTATATGCGTTAAATATAAGCGGTGTGCCATTGGCAGTGCCTGTTCATAAAGCTGCTGGCCACCGATTATAAACACTTCTTTTTCATGGCTGACTAATTGCAAAGCGTCTTCCAGACTGCTCGCCATTTCACAGCCAGGCAACGAAAGATTAGCCGAACGACTCAGCACAATATTCTTTCGCCCCGGTAACGGCCTGCCGATTGAATCATAGGTTTTTCTCCCCATAACGACGGGGCATCCCGTAGTAGAGCGCTTAAAATTAGCTAAATCGGCAGGGAGATGCCAAGGCATCACTCCATTAAGTCCTATCACCCTGCCTTGCGACATCGCTGAGATCATCGAAATGATCATTTTACCACGCGCAGTGTAGGTCTCTTACCCGCAGAAGGGGTTGGCGGGGTATCATCAGGGTCGGGAGTGTTATCAACGTCTGACTCAGGCAATTTATCGAACATCATGCCTTCGTTATTCTCAGCAGCATATACGGCACGAATAGCACTGATTGGTGCATAGATATTGTAGGGTTTACCTGCAAAACGCGCACTAAAGCCGAGGCATTCATTATCGATTATAAAGCTTTGAACCGCTCGGGGTGCGACATTGAGAATTATCTTACCGTCCTCAATGTACTGACGAGGCACTTCCACATCAGGCATTTCAGCATCGATCATCACGTGGGGTGTTAACTCATTATCGAGGATCCATTCGTACATGGCCCTCATCAAATAAGGTCGATTCGAGGTCATCATGGACGTATTGATTTTTCCGTTTCAGTTAATGACTCCTGGAACATCTCACGTGAGAAAACACGATCCATATAACGCATCAGTGGCTTAACGCCGGTTGATGGCATATCAATTCCATACTTCGGTAAACGCCATAGCACCGGGGCAATAGTGCAGTCTACCAAAGAAAACTCAGTGCTTAGGAAATAGGGTTTGATGGCGAAAACATCAACTGCTGACATGACACCTGAGCGCAAAATGTTGCGGGCACGATCTGCCTTTTCTGGCTCACCACTATCCATATCGCGAAGCAAGCTGTACCAGTCTTTCTCAATACGATAGAGCGCTAGTCGAGAGTGTGCTCGGGTAACCGGGTCAACTGGCATTAATGGAGGATGAGGAAAACGCTCATCAAGGTACTCCATAATCACTCTGGCATCATACAACACCAAATCACGATCAATTAGTGTTGGCGCAGTATTGTATGGGTTCAGTTCTGCAAGATCTTCCGGTTTATTGTCCGGATCAATTTCGATGATATCAACGGTAATGTCTTTCTCAGCCAATACAATCCTAACGCGATGGCAGTCAGCACAGTCAGGCAAGGTAAATAGCGTCATAACAGAACGGCGGTTAGAAACTGAACTCATTCAATTCTCCAAATCCAAATGCAAAAAGGCTGCCCTACGTTGGGCAGCCTCGCGATACTACAGTAAAACGCGATTAATGAATATCCTTCCAGAACTCTTTCTTAAGGAAATAAGATAATACTAAGAGCACTAATAAGAATAACAGCGTCAAGATACCGTAAAATGTACGGTGAAGTTGAGCTGGCTCGCCAACATAGACCAAGAAGTTGGTCAGGTCTTTCGCTACCTGATCATATTCACCAGCACCCATTTTACCGGGCTCAACCAGTTTAAGCGTTTTAGTGATATTACCTTTACCATCATCCTGCACCTCCAGCGCCTGAACGCCCTGAAGCTCTTCCAATACGTGAGGCATACCGACATTGGAAAAATAAAGGTTATTTACACCGAATGGACGGGTATCGTCGCGGTAGAAGCCTTTCAGATAACTATACAACCAGTCGCCGCCACCTCTGGAACGCGCAATAACCGTCAAATCTGGCGGTGCAATTCCAAACCAGCGAATGGCATCTTTAGTTCGTATTGCATTAACCATTAACGCGCCTGGTTTATGGATTTTATCATCATCATCTCGCGTGAAGATGAGAGGTTTAATGTCACCCTCTTCCATACCCAGATCTGCTGCTACGCGATTGTAACGACTGAATTCTAGTGAATGACAGCCCATGCAGTAGTTAGCATAGTACTTAGCGCCACGAGCCAAGCTCACTTTATCGCTAAGGTCAACGTCAGCATCCAGATTAGGCTCGCCACCTGAAGCACTGTATGCACTCGGTGCAACTGCAAAACTTAAGAAAGCTGCTGCAAGTAGTAATTTAAATGAGTTCAATTTCATCCTGTTACCCTCGTTGGAACTTCTTTCTCTTTATTTGCACCGCCAACAAAGTGTGGCAGCAACAAAGTACTCGCTAAGTAAGCAGCTGGCAACAATAGCATTTGCCAAAACAAGCTGCTTTGGTTAGCCGTAAAGCTAGCATCGTATCTTAGGAAATCCCAGAACAGCACCGAAACCATCAAGATTACAAACCACATCAAATAGTTAGCCTGTTGTGGACGGCTGTGGACGTAGGTAACAGCAAAGAATAAGAAGTAAATTTGCGTCCCTCTGGTGCCTAGCTCCTTCAAAGTATCCGTCACAGCCATCACACCTAGCATACCCAGTACGATGAAAGTCACGGCGAACCAAGTGAGATTGATTAAATGAGCTTTATTTCTGTAGCGTACAGATTTAATTGGATTCTTATCCAACCAAGGCAGTACAAACAACACAGCAATTGCCGCGAACATGGCCAACGTTCCATACCATGGATCAGGCACTGCCCGAAGCACTGTATAGAACGGTGTAAAATACCAAACGGGTGCAATGTGCTCTGGTGTCTTCAAGGCATTCGCAGGCTCAAAGTTAGCGTGCTCAATAAAGTAACCGCCACCCTCAGGCACAAAGAATACGATAAAGAAGAATACGATTAGGAATACCACCACACCGACAATATCTTTAACTGTGTAGTAAGGATGGAAAGGAATACCGTCTAATGGAATGCCCTTCTCATCTTTGAGTTTCTTTATATCAACACCATCAGGGTTGTTCGAACCTACCGTATGTAATGCAACGATATGAACAAACACTAAACCAACCAAGATTAATGGCACTGCAACCACATGGAATGCAAAGAAGCGATTAAGCGTTGGATCAGAGATAACGAAGTCGCCACGGATAGTCGTGGACACGACATCTCCAATGAACGGTATCGTATTGAACAAGTTAATGATTACCTGTGCGCCCCAGAAAGACATTTGGCCCCAAGGTAGTAGATATCCCATGAAGGCTTCAGCCATCAGCGCGAGATAAATAAGCATGCCGATCAACCAGACCAATTCACGTGGCCCTTTGAAAGAACCGTAAATCAGTCCACGGAACATGTGTAGGTAAATAACGATGAAGAACATCGAAGCACCCGTTGAATGCATATAACGTATGAACCAGCCACCCGGCACATCACGCATAATGTATTCCACCGAGGCAAATGCCATTTCTGCATCAGGCTTATAGTGCATGGTTAAGAAAATGCCGGTTACAATTTGCAACACGAGGCATAGCATTGCCAGTGAACCGAAAAAATAGAAGAAGTTAAAATTCTTCGGTGCATAATATTCCGCAATGTGCTCGTTCCAGACCTTAGTCGCGGGGAAACGCGCATCAATCCAATTAAGTAAACTCATTAGGCAGCTGCTCCATTTTCACCAATCAGAATCATTGAGTCTGATATGAAATAATAAGGTGGGATTTCCATATTGGTTCCCGCTGGCGCACCTTTAAATACCCTACCTGAGAGATCGAAACGTGAGCCATGGCATGGGCAATAAAAACCACCTTTCCAATCGGCACCTAAGTCAGCCGGTGCTACTTCTGGTCGATACTTGGGCGCACAACCTAGATGGGTGCACTTACCCAACATGACCAGGTACTCCGCCTCACGCGCACGTGCTTCGTTGTTGGCATAAGGAGGTTGAATGGACTGATCTGAGTCAGGATCTTTCAGCTGTGGAACTATATCAGGCAACTTAGCCAGCATTTCCTTAGTTCTGTTCACAACGAACACAACTTTACCCTGCCATTCAACGCTCATCATGGCGCCTAATTCAAGCTTTGAAACATCTACTTCAACCGGGGCGCCCGCCGCTAATGCACGCGCACTAGGGGTCAGAGAGCCTATAAAGGGTACTGCGATCGCAGCAACACCCACTGCACCAACAGCTGAGGTAGCACCAATAAGAAAGCGCCTGCGCTTCTTATCCACTCCTGTATCTGCCATTATGTGTAACTCCTTAATCTTTAGAATAACTTATTGGCTGTTAACAATCATGAAATTGACCGCTTCTATGACCGCTTGATCGCTCAATGATGGATTACCACCTTTTCCCGGCATCGCGCCCTTACCTTTGATAGCAGCCGTATGCAATGCAGAAATGCCTTGTGCAATTCTAGGTGCCCAAACCGCTTTGTCACCAACCTTCGGAGAGTTTGCCACACCAGTGTCATGACAAGCAAAACATGAAGACTTATATGTTGACTCACCAAGTTCTGTAACTACAACAGCTGCTGCCGTACGTTCGGGCTGCTTAGTGGGCTCTGGCTGTTTAACAGGCTTTGCAGCTGGTTTAACTTCAGCTTTAGCAACTGCTTCTGCTGGCTTAGCAGCAACCGTGGCCTTTTTGTCTTTAGTTGGAGCCACTTCTTTGTCTTTAGCTGGAGCCGCTTCTTCCGCCTTAACCGCAACAGCTTCCTTAACCGGATCGGCTTGTTTCGCTGGGGCCATTTCCTTTGATGGTGCAGCTTCTGCAACCTTCGTTTCTGGTGCCGCTTCAACTGCCTTTGCTTCGCCTGCCTCAGCAACTTCCACACCTACTGTAGAAAGCATCTGCTTAATGGCGGCTGAGATTTCGTCATCCGTTAACGTTGGATCACCACCGCGAGCAGGCATACCACCCTTACCTTTGATTGCACTTGCCAGAACTGCATCGTAACCGCCAGCAAGACGCGCTTCCCAATCAGCCTTAGCGCTTGCATCGAGCTTCGGCGCATTGGCAAGTCCGATCGCGTGACAAACCTTACAGTTTTTCTCAACAATCGCATCGCCCGAACGAGGCGCACCGGCTACCTCTACTGGTTTTGCAATAGCGACATTACCAATCGGCTTGAGCGCATCAGCCATTGTTGGATCGACTTTAGCCTCAGCTTCGGCCTGTCCGCCATCGCTTGGGGCAAACAACCAAAGTATGCCAATAAATGCCGCCGCTACCAGCTGAACCCAAAAGAGCCCAGGCAGTTTTTCATGAGAACCAGACATGGTTGCCTCCAGTTATAAAATTCTAAATTTGGTTTATTAAAAACGTACAAACTAAGCTGCTGAAGTACGTTTAGTGTTCAATTTCACAAATAAAAACAATGTTATAAGCGCCATCAAAAACCATTGAAGCGCGTAACCATTGTGCCTATCAATATTCCCAAAATAAGGCTTCCATTCTCTTATGTAGCCGTATTTTTCATCCTCAGCCAATTCAATCATGACTGGCAAGAATGTTAATCCTAATTCTGCTGCAAAAACATCCGGTTCAAATGCCTGAACAATATGCGGAAACTTGGTTCCGCTCAAATCCTGACGCTCTGCAAGTTGTATGGCATTCGAAGGGTTCTTAATGACCCCTGTAATGATAACTTCAGCTTTCTCAACATCAACAGCGGGTAATTGATCCCTTCTGCCTGACATAGGAACCCAACCCCGGTTCACTATCACTGCAACTTGCAAGCCGTTTACCAAAAAAGGCGTTAACACGTGAAAGCCAGGCTTTCCTTGGTAAGTCTTGTTGTCCCAAAGAAACTGCCGATCACTATCAAATCTCCCTGTTACAGTGACTTTTCTGTAAACCTCAGTTTTTAAATCAATCTCACTTGCTTCATTTATCTGCAATGCTGGCTGTGCAACCGCCAGCGCCACATCGCTTTCAATCTGTCTTTTCTCTTCTGCACGCTCTAACTGCCAAAAACCGAGAGAGATTAAAATCGGGAAGACAATAAGGAACGCCACTGTTGGAACAAGCGCCGGCTTAAATTGGAATCCCCCCAATCTGATACTGTTTATCCTATTACACCATCAGGCTGAATCCAGCCCATCCAATATGAAAACATAACAAAAATAAACAGTGCAATAGATGCCGCAATTCTTCTAGCCAGAGACTTCATCATCCGCTGAGAGCCTGACTCATCATTCATCATATAGTACAGAGCCGACCCCAAACTATAGACGATAAATAAAAAGAAACAGATAACTATGATTTTAATCAAAATTCGCTCTCAGTCTCGCAGATAAATACCAAACGACCGCCTCTGGGCAATCGTTCGGTATCAAATAATATCAACCAGTAAACCAGTAGACATAGATAAACAGACCTAACCAAACCACGTCTACAAAGTGCCAGTACCAGGCAACCGCTTCAAATGCGAAATGATTATCAGGGGTAAAGTGTCCGCGGATAATACGCATCAATATACAAATCAGCATTACGGTTCCTAGCGTCACATGGAAACCGTGGAAACCAGTCAGCATGAAGAAGGTACTTCCATAAACCCCAGACGTCATCTTCAGGTTAAGATCACCATAGGCATGAACGTACTCGTATGCCTGGAATCCTAAGAAAATCACACCCAGAACGATCGTTGCAACCATACCGTAGATCAACTGGTCACGCTTCTTGTTATATAAAGCCCAGTGAGCCCAAGTCAACGTAGCACCACTGGCCAGTAGCAACATGGTATTGATCGCTGGTATGCCCCAAGCATGTACTAATGCGGAAGGAACAGCGAACGTTTCAGGATTAGGCATCTTCACTAGTGGCCAGTTCGCACTGAACTCAGGCCAAAGTAGTTTACCCGTCCACATGTTGTTACCTTCGCCCGCTAACCAAGGGATGGAAAACTCGCGTGCATAGAACATCGCACCAAAGAAAGCTGCGAAGAACATGACTTCAGAGAAGATGAACCAGCCCATGCCGATACGGAAAGATTTACCCACTTGCTGATTGTAATAGCCACCTTCGCTTTCGCTAATAACCTGACCCATCCAGCCAAACACCATAAAGATGGTTACCACCAGACCAAGTACAGCTAAACCCGCACCCAAACCGCTTCCGTGAAGCGAACTGGCAAAACCGCCCAGCAACAAGGCCATGCCAATAGAACCAAGAATCGGCCAATAACTACCCTCTGGCACATAATATTGATCTTTAGACTGCATTGAAATCTCCTACATTTCTCGATGTCTTGTTATTCTCAAGCATCAGGTTTAATTCTAAAAAAGTTATAAGAAAGCGTGACATTCTGGACGCTGCTATCCAGTGACGGTTCGACGACAAAACGAACGGGCATTTCAACCGGCTTTTTCGAAGCGAACTCCTGACGCGTAAAACAAAAACATTCCAATTTTTTAAAATGCGTTGCTGCCTGATATGGCGCAATACTCGGTGTTGCTTGCCCAATAACGACATCATTAGAACGGTTCTCAGCAAGGTAATTCATGGTATAAACCTTACCGGGAACCACTTCCATGCTACTGACTTCTGGTCGGAAATTAACAGGGAAACCAGATGCAACAACTGCCGAGAAAGTAACTGAGACTAACCTAGACTCATCAATCTCATAACTGCTACGAACTTCTTGGTAGCTCTCGTTAGTGGTACGTCCGTTAAAACCAGTAATATCACAAAGGATGTCGTACAGCGGCACCAGAGCAAATGCAAAACCAAACATCAATACCGGAGCACTTACCAGTTTTATCCAGAAACTTTTTGCAATTGGCTGTCTCATTACTTCCCTGACAAAATTAACGTCATTGAAAAGATCGCGATAGCAACCGCAGCGACAATTGCTGCGGTTACCATTGCTCCACGTTGCTTATGCTTCGTGTCAGTCATCGTCAGTTACTTCGTGTGCACACCATGACTAGATTCATTAAGAATCAACTCACGTGGTGGCTCTTCAGTAAATGTGTGGTAAGGGGCAGGCGTTGGTAAAGTCCACTCCAAACCTTTCGCACTTTCCCAAACACGAGCTTCCTTAACTGGCTTTCCGTTGCGGATGCAATCTACAACGATGTAGGCCAATAAGATGAAGGATAAACCAAAGGCAAATCCGCCAATACTAGCAATCAAGTTGAAGTCAGCAAACTGTAGTGAATAATCAGGAATACGCCGTGGCATACCCGCTAGCCCCAAGAAGTGCATAGGGAAGAACAATACGTTTACCGAGATAACTGCCCACCAAAAGTGGATAGTTGCCAACTTCTCGTTGAACATATTTCCACACCACTTCGGTAACCAGTAGAAAACACCTGCGATAATTGAGAATAACGCTCCGGTGACTAATACATAGTGAAAGTGAGCAACAACAAAGTACGTATCGTGATATTGAATATCCGCTGGTACGATTCCAAGCATCAAGCCAGACAGACCACCGATAGTAAATAAGATAACGAAAGCAACTGCCCACATCATTGGAATCTCGAAGCTCATTGAGCCTCTCCACATGGTAGTTACCCAGTTAAACACCTTAACACCGGTCGGTACTGAGATCAGAATCGTCGCATACATAAAGTACATCTGACCGGCTACTGGCATACCCGTAAGGAACATGTGATGAGCCCAAACGACGAATGACAGTACCGCAATTGATGCCGTTGCATAAACCATCGAGCTGTAACCAAATAACGGCTTACGGGCAAAGGTCGGGATAATCTGCGAGACAATACCAAATGCAGGTAAAATCATGATGTAAACTTCAGGATGACCAAAGAACCAGAAAATATGCTGGAACATGACCGGATCACCACCACCTGCTGCATCGAAGAAGCTGGTACCGAAATTACGGTCAGTCAGCATCATGGTCACCGCACCTGCCAATACAGGCATCGCAGCGATCAATAGGAAGGCTGTGATGAACCATGTCCATACGAACAAAGGCATATCCATCAACTTCATACCACTAGCACGAAGGTTCATGACTGTTGCGATGATGTTGATGGCACCCATAATGGATGAGAAACCAAGCATATGAATCGCAAAGATAAAGAAATCCGTGCTGTCTGGTGCAAACGTTGTAGATAGTGGTGCGTAGAATGTCCAACCAAATGCTGGCCCACCGCCTTCCATAAACATAGTGCTCATTAACATGGCACCAGCAAAAGGCAGAATCCAGAAGCTCCAGTTATTCATTCTTGGCAATGCCATATCTGGCCCACCAATCATTGGCGGAATCATGATATTCGCCAGGCCAACAAAGGCTGGCATGATCGCACCAAACACCATGATCAAACCGTGCATGGTCGTCATTTGGTTAAAGAACTGTGGCTCTACATACTGTAGACCCGGCATTAGTAGTTCTAGACGAATGACCATCGCCATCGCACCACCGATGAGTAGCATCGAGAATGCAAACCACAAGTATAGATAACCGATATCTTTGTGGTTAGTTGTTTTTACCCAGCGCATTAACCCTGGCTCAGGGCCGTGATGATGATCATCGTGTGCATGGATATCGGCTTCAATTTCAGTTGTCGTTGTTGCCATGATACTGATTCCTTATCGCGCAGACTTGATAGCTGCTGGTTGTACAATTTCGCCTGTGTTATTACCGAACGCATTACGCTCGTAGGTAACAACGGCTGCTATATCACTGTCGCTTAACTGCTTGCCGAAGGCCTGCATTGCGGTTCCTGATTTTCCGTTTATGATGATATCGATGTGGGCAGGGATTTTATCTGCATCTACCACGATTGGACTGCCGGTCATTGCAGGGAATGCGCCCGGCACACCAGCACCTGTCACACCGTGACATGCGGCACAGTTGGTGCTGTAGACTTTAGCACCTTGAACCATTAGCTCATCCATTGACCACTCACGATCACCTGATGCAAGCAGAGCAGCTGCTGCGGCTTTCTCATCAGCAACCCAAGTTGCGTAGTCAGCTTTAGACTTCACTTCTACCACGATCGGCATGAAACCGTGGTCTTTACCACATAGCTCAGTACACTTACCGCGGTAAACGCCTTCTTTTTCTATGTATGCCCATGAGTCATTGATGAAACCTGGGTTAGCATCCTGCTTCACACCAAAATCACGAATCCACCAAGAGTGAATAACGTCATTTGAAGTCATTAAGAAGCGAACACGCGTATCTACTGGAAGCACTAAGCGCTTATCCACTTCTTGCAGGTAGTTTTCGTTAGCGTTTCTTAAAGCAGCGTCCTTGATACCATCACGACTCTTTTGAGCGAGATTACTGAAGAAGCTGATGCCCTCACCCTCAGAGTCGATATATTCATACTGCCACTTCCACTGGTAACCAGTAATCTTTACGGTCATGTCAGCTTTAGAAGTATCTTCAAGGTCAATCAACACCTTGGTTGCAGGAATAGCGATAATAATCAAGATAGCCAAAGGAACAATTGTCCAGATTAACTCAACCGTTGTGCTTTCGTGAAAATTAGAAGCTACAGCGCCTTTTGATTTACGGTGATTGATCATTGAATAGATCATTACACCAAAAACCAATACTGCGATTCCTACACACACCCAGAAAATGGTCATATGCAAGCCGTATATATCACGGCTAATTGGGGTAACGCCCTCAGGCATGTTCAAACCATATTCTGCAAAAGCCAAACCAGGCACTGCAAGCAGTGGCAAGATTAGGATTTTGAACAAGGTCGAAAAGAAACGGTTGTTCAACATGTAGCCTCCTTCAGTATCGATTTAGCGTTTGAACTGCAAGCAGCCCAAAAACTTCGAAAGTTTCTAAGTGTGAATATCAAAAAAATCTTCATCTTTAATGCCCCAGCCTCAATCTTAAATTCTGTACTCGCTCCGCCTTTAAGGAGCGTAATAAATCTGTGTTTTATCACAGACAGGTGTATAGATATGGCCACCCAATAATGGTGCGGTAGTTTACAGTCAAGTTTTGAAATTTGCTAGCCCGATTAGAAAATTCTAGCCATTGGTCTAGCAAATCAAAACTACTGCTATATGGGAATGGCTTTTTCCAAAAGACAGCCAAAAATCCTACCCC
>ENA-ORXT01002470-ORXT01002470.1-marine-metagenome-genome-assembly--contig:-NODE-2470-length-22164-cov-11.244035_pt1 | contig 22164 bp, 22 predicted proteins | sample MGYA00237868_ERZ511482 | MGnify/ENA metagenome assembly ERZ511482
GATAATACTAGAAATCCGCTTTTGTCGGCTGACTTATTTCTTTTTAGGTGAATCCGTGCTTGTGGTATGCTATACTTAGGCATTTGTTAAATCTTTAGTGATAAATTATAGTTCGCACTACAAATGTAACTAAAGAATTGATAAATGCACGTTAAAAAGCACGGTTAATTTTAATAATAGGAGATAGAATTTAATAAGGTGTGATAAAAGCGTAATGAATACGTTGTTTTTGTTCTGTTTTATGATAGGTTATGATAAGTAAAGGTATTAGGTTCAAGTCCTGCCTCCGCTACTAAGTAAAAAAGCCTCTGATAATTCATTTTATCAGGGGCTTTTTTTATGTCCCTACTTAAAAACAAACTCAAAGAACAATTTTCTTACTGAATTTGAAGCAAAGTATAAAGATTTACTAATGAGTTAGTTTTTATACTACAATCGTAAAAAATAAGTAGCGGAGGCAAGACTTGAACCTACTTTTGCTTTATTAGAGGGAGCTAAATTGATTTGTTTTTTATAAAAAAACAAATCAATTTAGCTCCCTCTAATAAAATAAATTAGGACTATGCTTTTGCAAAACAATTATTTCCGCTTTGGGCTTACCTTTTTATTAGGTTTACAATATAGCCTATTAAGAGAAACAGACTATTCCACTATCGTCAAACCACTTCCCATTATTTTTTGGTTTTTGATTGTCTTATTTTCTCCTAAAAGACCAGAAGGAAAATGGGTAGCAGTAAGTCTCTTCTTTGCTTTTATGGGCGATATATTACTGGATTTAGGAGCAGATTGGCTGAAAATTGCTACGATTCCATTTTTAGGTTCTACCGTTTTATTAGCTTTAGCTTTTCATTATAGAGGCAGCAGGACTCCTTCCAAATCGACTTGGAGAAAGGAAATTTTATTGTTGTTACCGATTGCCCTAGCAGCAATTAGTTTACATCTATACCTTACCCCTCATTTAGGAGCCGCAGCAAAAATAGGAGCTGCTTTATTAAGCTTATCTGTTCTATTGTTATGGCGTTCCTTAGCAGTTTTACTATTTAAAAAGGAGGAAGAAGATGCTCAATTTCTTCGTTGGTTGGGGCTATTGGGCGCTTGTGGTATCGTGGCTAATTATGTCTTGTACTCCATCAATTTAAGTATTCAAGCGATTCCAAGAGATGTAGTCATTCAAGTTTATTATTGGGGACAAGCATTTGCAGCTTATAGTTTTTTAGATAATAAGGAAAATTGTTAGATGGCTATGATTGTTTGTTTAGACTGGCGCAGGACTCATCCCTGTCCACCCTCCATCCACCACAATCGTCTGCCCCGTAATATGACTAGAGGCATCCGCCAATAAAAATAAGGCAGTATGCGCAATATCATTGGTTGTTGCACATTTACCATTGGGCGTGGTGCGTTCCCAGGCTTTTTTATAGTTGCCATTGTCCAATTCGATAGTTCTTTCCGTCAAAGTTGCACCTGGAGAAATAGCGTTGACGGTAATTTGATGTTTGGCTAATTCTACCCCCAAGGTTTTCGCTAGAAAGACAATTGCTGCTTTGGACATCCCATAAGTAGTTAGGTCGGGATGAAAAGTATGTCCTGTTACCGAAGACATTAGAATAATTCGACCGCCTGATTGTTGTTGTATCATTTGTTTAGCCGCTTGCTGGGCTAAAAAGAAAGTGCCTTGTAAGTTGACTTTTATCAGTTGTTGAAACCGTTCAAGAGGGTAGTCCAAAAAACCGCCAAAAGTAGTGATACCTGCATTGGCAATGGCAAAATCTAATCGCCCAAATTGCTCAATAGCCGTATTCACTATTTGATGAATGATAGTAAGGTCGCTGGAATCGCCTACGACCGCTATACATTTACCGCCCGCTTTTTGAATGGTTTCCACAGCTTTGTTGGCAACGGCTTCCTCTATATCATTTAGCACCACAGCAGCACCTGCCAAGGCTAATTGTTTGGCAATTTCAAACCCTATTCCAATACCTGCGCCCGTAATTATTGCTACTTTATTTTCATAAGAAAATTGAATCATTTTAAGTATTTATCGTAATTATTCAGAATAGAGAGCAGAGAAGCGAGAATAGAGATAAAATCGTGCTAAATTTAGTAGTCAAGATAGGCAGCAGCCCTATATGAGGAATTCTAGCATTTAGAAAACTTGCTCCCTACAAAGATGCTTTATTCGCTTTGTTTTCTTAACTCAAATCGTTACTATTTCAAAGACCTTTCCGTGTCCTTTTTTTTAATTTACCGATTCGGTCTTTATAATAATTTTTTAATTCCTGCATAAAAACCAATGGATCTTCATATTCGGTTATAACTTTATATAAATGATGCTCCTTAGCTAAATTAACAGCTTTTTCTATTCGCTCTTTTTCTTGTTGCAAGTAATTATCCTTAGGTAAGATTTTTATTGTAGAAGCTACCTTATCTAGATTGATTCCCGTATTTCCTTTAAAAATATGCGTATGATACGCTTGTAGGGTTTCCAGACTTTCCGTTTTATAAATTTCGATGAGTCGGGTCGTAATCTCCGTAGCTATCTCCGTTTCTTTTTCATTCATGGAGAATTTATCTGGATGAACATGTAATATCGCTTCCCTGTATAGTCTTTTTTTCTCCTGTTGTTCTTCGGATGGAATACCATTTTTTTTCTTCTCAGAAATAATTTGTAGTCCCTTGGGTTCTTTATAGTTTTTACCTTGTTTTTTTTGTGTTAATCGCTTTACTTTTTTTGCCTTTTTGATTTGTTTGTATAAAATAAACAACTCTTGTTCTTCCACAATCAAATCGCTAATATGAGTATGAAGTAAAGCTTCAAAAGTCCGAGTTTCTTGTTGGATTTCTTCTAGTTCCTCTTGGAATGTTTGAATCTCTTCTCTTAACTTTTCCTGATCGGTATGACCAGTAGAAGGGAGTTTTTTCTTAGACATGAAATTGGAACGTTTTTTTTTATTTGAAACACAAAAGGAACAAAAGGATTTCACAAAAGTTTTTATTTTTTAAACATAAAAAGTAGGAAAGGATAAAAGACTTTTGTGAAATCCTTTTGTGCACTTTTGTTCCTTTTGTGTTTCAAATAAAAATCTAAAGAAATATTTAAAAGTATTGACCGCTACTTCTTTATCTATTTCGCCTGTTATTCGATTCCAAATACGTTTGGGGTAGCCGTCTTTATCAATCGGGGAGTAGGTGGCTTCCCAAATATCCCATTGCTGTCCAGAGCGGCCTCTTGTTCCTAATACTAATTTTCGGTGGTTCATATCCTTTAGAGAAGCATCTACATTGCCTAGATAATCTCGATGTCCTGCTACTACTGTTTTTTTGAAAGTACCTTCTTTGAAATAAGCATTCTCGTCTTCATAAATATTCACCAAACAATAAGCTCGAAAATAAATGGGGTCAGGACAAGCAGCTAAACCCGTTCTATTACAATCCCTGCCCCCAAACCTGCGCCACCACTAATTCCTGCTACTCCAAATTGCACATCTCGCCGTTCCATCTCATCCAATAGAGTAGTGGTTATCATCGCACCGCTTGCACCCTGCGCATGACCCATCGTCATCGTACAACCATTGACATTAAATTTATCGGGGTCTATATTCAAATCTCTTTGATACTTTAAACAAGTAGCCGCAAAAGCCTCTGCAAAATTGTGTAGGTCTATATCCTGCATCGTTAAGCCAGCTTTTTTAACCGCTTTTTCCATAGAAATTTGTCCACCCAATAACATGATAATTGGTTCACAAGCAGTACTATCATAAGAAACAATTTTTGCCCTAGGTGTTAAGCCCATTGCTTTTCCTTTTTCCAAACTGCCAATCAACATCAGACAAGCCCCATCTGCCATAGCAGGGGAATTACCCACATGATGAAAATGTTTTAGCGTCTCTAAATTTGGATAACGGTCTTTAATTTTTTCTCGAATACTAGGACTAACATGCTCACCAAAAATAGGCTTCAAATTTGCCAAAGAGTCAACAGAAGTTTTTGGACGAACACATTCATCGTGTGCTAAGACAACAGTTCCATCTATATTTTTTATAGGAACAAGCGAGGCTTTAAAATGCCCATGTTGAGTGGCAAAGGCTGCTCGTTGATGAGATTGTGCTGCATAAGCATCTAGTGCTGTTCTTTCAAAACCTTCTATACTAGCAATTAAATCAGCCGCCACGCCCATGTGGGTAAAATGACTATTTTCCACTACATCTTTATCTGAAAACCAAGCACCCTTATCAGCAAACATCGGCACTCTTGACAGCATCTCTATACCACCCGCAATGACCATATCAGACATGCCTGAACGGATTTTTGCGGTTGCCATGCCTATCGCAGTCAAGGCTGAGGAACAAAAAGTATTTACTGTTGCACCATCAATGTGGTCGCCCCAACCGTGATAAACGGCAGATATTTTAGCAATATTTGCCCCTTGGTCTCCTACTTGTCCGACACAGCCGAGAATAATTCCTTCAATATCTTGGTCATTGAGATTGGTTCTCTGTTCTAAGGCGGTGTATAATTGCGATAAAACATCTATTGGTTTAAGGTCTTTTAAAGAACCACTTTTGGCAGAACCTTTGCCTCTTGGTGTTCTAATCGCATCGAATATATATGCTTCTTTCATAATCAAAATAGTCTTCTATTTAAACAATCTATCTCCATTTACCCAACAAGCGTGAAAACCTAGCGGCACTCGTTGCGGCATTTTTATTCGAGCCAAAGGCGCTTTTTCGATATTTTGAGCATCTAAAATAATAGCTTCAGAAGTTCCATCTCTTTCATCAGTAACAAAAGAAATGATATAGCCTTCATCTTCGGCAGTGCCATTTTCAGAAGGAATAAAAGGGGATTCGCTACCAAATTTACCATCGCCGTACCAATGCGTTTTACTGCTGTCTTTTTCGGTATCGTATTTTACAACGCCATCAAAACGCATGATAGTTGAATTGTCAAAATGTTGGATATAAGAATAACGAGATTTGCGACCAGTGAACCGACTATTGATGAGTGGAAATTCGGTAAAGGCATCATCAATCCAATGCTCTTTGGTTTCGCCTGTTTTTAAATTAAACCGATACCGCTTTACATTGGCTTCTAAACGTAAATAGGCATTTAATTTTTCCATAGCGGAGGAATAATCTTTCTGTGGGGTGGGATTAATCGTCACGCAGGTATCCATAATAATTTCATCGCCTTCTTCCCAAGCATTGACGACGTGGTAAATAAAACAAGGATCTGCTTCAAACCATCGGACATCTTCATTATTGCCATATCGAGGTAAAATAGCAAATCGACTCGGCATTTCTCGATTAAAAATAACGCTACTTTTCCCTGCCTTCAAAGCAGCTTGACTATGGTACAATGGCAAATCCATTAAAATGGAATAATTTTCTGTAATACCCATGTCATGCGGCAAACGAGGTGCAGGTAATTCGATTTCTGTAAAATGTTTGACCGCCCCATTACTACCAACAACTCCATAAGTCATAAAAGGAGGTTGCGGTCCATAATCAAAGAAAATCATTTCATTGGTCACTTCATCCACTTTGACATGCGCCATCGCTTTAGACTTCATCGTCCCATTGAAATCTTCCACGCCTTCGGTTTCTAAAGTAAAGGGGTCAATTTTATATAAATCACCGCACATATACCAACCCGCCAATAATTTTTCATTAAAATAAGATACCGCCGTATTGGCAGAATCTTTAAGCGGCAATCGACCTTCCATTTTATTCGCTCGCATATTGCCCATCACGCCATGCCATACCGTATGTCCTGCTTTGGCTTCTTCTTTAAAATGTTTGGTATTAATCCAACGGTTTCGATAAGTGGCTTTGCCTTCTTTTATTTGTAAAGCATGTAACATGCCATCGCCATCAAACCAATGATAATGTCCAATTGGGGTAAATTTAGGATTCGGACCATTACGGACATAGACTCCATTTATATCTTTTGGAATTTCTCCAATGACTTCTAAATTTTCTGCTATTATTTCCTTGAAAGTTGGGGCATAAGCGCCTAACAGATATGGGTTGCCCGCTTCTAGGGCGTAGTTCATTACGTCATTTTTCATCATAATTTCTATATTTTTTCATCGTTACTTAACACAATTTCGAGTCACCTCCCGCAAAGCTTTCCTTGAGGCTTTATCTACTAAAGAGAACAATTGCTCGATGGTGTTTTTTGTGTTTTTAGGAGCATGTCCTACTACTTTTACGAATTCACAATCTAGTTGATTGGTAACTTGGAAAAATGTGCGGTATAATTCATGGTTGTGGAGTAATTTATTTTTTGCCGAATAAAAGTTGTTTTGTTCCAGTTGAGTTTGTCTTGCTGGTAACCCAATAATATTTTGAGAATCCGTATAAATGATTATTTTTTGATCACTACTAGGTCGTTCACTTAATGCAAAAATTAAAGTTTGTAATTCTAATTTGGTGGAAGAGGTGTGATCAAATCGTTTTACTTTAACTCTTGCTTTTAATGCTGCTACTGACCATTTTTCTTCGGCTACCCATAAGTATGCGCCAAAGCCAATATTTAATTTTGAATGGACACTTCCATCCGTAAATAGCATCATCTTATTTGACTTTTAAGAAGTACCAAAATTTTCAGTTTCCAGTCTGAGACCATAGCCATCAGGCTAAAAGTCCTTTGTCTTAATATTCGGTATAAAGTATGTTTAATATATTTTTTTAGAAGGAGTGATTTTGTTAGTTTTTTTTCGAAAAACTAACAAAATCACTCCTTCTAAAAAACTATTCAAAGCTACCGCTTGCCACTTGCCAAAATATATAATCGTAATTAATTGATTACCAAGAAACTGATTTTTAGCCTGACGGCTATGGTCTGAGATTTAATTCATCAAGTTATTGAGTAACAGTATTACCGACAATAAAACTAGCCATTGTCGTCAAACTTCCACCAACATTCAAAGTCGCCACATTTTTAGCCCCTTCCACTTGATAATCACCAGCCGTTCCAGTTACTTGTTTGTAGGAATCCAACAACATTCTAATCCCAGTAGCGCCCACAGGATGCCCATTCGCAATTAAACCACCACTAGGATTGACAGGCAAAGCACCATCCATTTTGATGCTACCTGCTTCAATAGCTTTCCACGCTTCCCCGGGGGCAGTAATGCCAAAATGTTCTAAAGCCACATATTCGGTAATGGTAAAACAATCGTGGGTTTCGATGGCATCTAAATCGGCAACACCTGAAATATTGGCTCGGCGATAGGCATCTTCAATGGTACCTCTAAGATGTGGGAAAGGGTAGGGGTATTGTTTGCCCGCATCCAATTTATCTTTCAACAACATTGGCGCAGTTCGATGTCCCCAACCTTTAATGTAAGGGATATTTTCAAAGGTAATATTTCGTTTTTTAGCGTATTCCTTTGCGTATTTTTCGGAAGCTAAAAATATAGTAGCACCACCATCTGTAATTCTGCCACAATCTGACTTTCGCAAATTGCCTTCTATTTTTGGATTGATTTCCTCGTCTTCCGTAAAAAATCGGTCATCTAAACCCCATGTTCGGGTCTGAGATTTTGGATTTCTTTTGGCATTTTCATAATTGGTTTTCGCTATTTCTGCTAAATGCGCTTGTTTCAATCCAAAACGTTCCTCATACATTTCTCCAATCTCATTAAACAAATAAGGCCAAGGAAATTGCGCATCTTGGGCTTCTTTGCCAATCCAAGCGGCAGCACCCAAATGTTCGGCGGCTTCTTTCCCACTTACATTCCGCATCATTTCAACACCAGATACACAAACCAAATCATAGCGACCTGCTTCAATTTCTGCCATTGCATTAAAAGCGGCCATACTTCCAGAAGCACAAGCTGCTTCATGCCTTGCCGTAGGAATACCTGCCAAGTCGGGATGAATGCTGACGAACATGCCCCCAAGTTGTCCTTGTCCACAAAATAATTCGCCCACAAAATTACCGATATGTGCGCTTTCTATTTCTTTGGGTGCTATATCCATTTTTTCAAATGCACCGTTGACGCTGTCTTGTAATAAGTCATAAAGGTCTTTGCCTTCTCTATTATAATTAATGGCAAAGTCCGTTTGATAACCGCCTAGAATAAATACTTTTTTGGACATATTGTTTTTTTAAGAGAGGTCAGATGTCAGATCGAAAAATAAATTTTCCTGTCAGAGGTCAGATTTATGACGTGTTCCTAGACGCAAATATTAAGCGTAGTAGCTAGCGTCTAGGAACACGTCCCAAATCTGACTTCTGACAGTAAAACGGTCTGACTTCTGACCTCTATTTTTTTGACCTCTATTTTTTAAGAGACCAAGCGTCTCCTGCTCTTTCTTTTTGTAAAACTGCTTCATATTCTTTACGAAGTTGCTGTACCAATTCGACGACAGAACTTGTCTTTTTTATCATATCAACCCCTTGCCCCGCAGACCAGACATCTCGCCAAGCTTTATTTTCGCCAACACCTTCGGTGAAATCTATTTTTTTAGCCACTAAATTCTTAATATCAAACCCCGCTTTTTCTAAACTTTGGCGCATAAACCAAGCTTTCACGCCTGTAACTGCATCCGTTAAAACCAAATCATTGACCGTTGCTTCTAAGACCATTTCTTGGTAATCCTTGACAGCTAGACTTTCGTGGGTAGGAATGAAACGCGTGCCCATGTATGCCAAATCTGCGCCTATTGTTTGGGCGGCACGAATGCCATTACCTGTAGAAATGCCACCTGCTAGAACAAGGTGCCCATTCCAGAACTCTCGAACGGCATCGACAAAGGCGAATCCTGCCATTTGTCCGGTATGTCCACCTGCCCCTGCTGCTACTAGAATCAAACCATCGACCCCCATTCTAGCTGCTTTATGTGCAAATCCTAAGGAGTTGACATCGGCAAAAACTAAACCCCCATACTCATGGACGATATCAATGATGCGCTCAGGACTTCCTAGAGCTGTAATCACAATTTTAGGTCGGTATTTTTTTAATAAAGCGACCTCTTCGTCGAATCTTGCATAGCTTCGATGCATAATCATATTGACGGCATAAGGCGCAATTTTGGCGGTAGGGTTTTCTGTTTTAGTTTTTTCTAATTCGCTCGTAATTTGCTCCATCCAACTGTCTAAAGTTTCGATTGGACGAGCATTAGGAAAGGGAAAAGAACCAATGATTCCAGCTTTACAGCAGGCCATTACTAATTCTGGACCAGATACCAAAAACATAGGTGCTGCAATCAATGGTAGTACCGTGTTTTGGGTAATAAAAGCTGGAAGTGGTGTAGGAATCAATTGTTTTATTTTAAAAAATGAACTTAGGGTACGAATTTAATGAATTTTTATATTTAAATCCTAATTTATGGCAGGTTTAGCTTTTTTATAGAATATTCTTTTTACTTAGGAACGCTGTAATAATAAATGTTTATTCTTGGGTAGATTATTTTGTTCTTAGTTTTCTCTTTGAAAACAGAAGTTATGTGGATATAATGACTGTTTTCAAAGAGGAAAATAAGGATAAAAGAATCAGCCAAGAATGAATATTTATTATTACAGCGTTCCTTAGGAGCATCAAATGCAAAAATCAACACAGCATCTATGAAAGATATAATAATTGGATTAAGAAGAAATACTGTCATTGTTATTCCTTATCAAAAAAAATGGATTGATATTTACAAAGAAGCAGAATCAGAACTACTTAGATTGCTAAAAGAAGAAATTCAATTTATAGAACACATTGGTTCTACAGCTATAAAAGAAATTGTTTCAAAACCAATAATTGATATTGCAGTTGCAATTGAAAGCTATAATAAATTAGATAACATTAGGCAAATTTTAATCCAGAACAAATTTGAGGACAGAGGGAAAAAGATTGGGGGATATTTATTCTTAAAAAGAGAAGGAGATTTAACAACCCATCATATTCATTTTGTACTTAGTTCAAGTAAAAGATGGAGCGATTATATCTTTTTTAAAAATAAACTAAACGCTGACTTTAAATTACGGAAACAATACTCCGCATTAAAACAAGAATTGGCGGAAAAACACACCTATAACCGTGGGGATTATACTAAATCTAAGCATGAATTTATTCGTAAAGTACTGCTGTTGGGCAAATAACCTTAATCTATGAAAGATAAAAAATTAGAAGTTTGGGTCATTGGAGGAAGGGAAAAACGAAATATTCGACAAATAACTCATAATATTTACTATTTTATGCTCTTGACACTTGAGTAATTACTAAATCAGAGATTAGATAGATAAATGGAGAATACACCAAAAGAAGGATTTCGAGGATTAATTGAAAATTGGCAAAATGACGTAATCGCTGCTGTAAGTGTCGCACTCATTGCCTTACCACTTTCTTTAGGCATTGCTTTGGCGGCAGGTGCGCCTGCGATGTCAGGTGTTCTTTCAGCAATCGTGGGGGGATTGTAACCACCTTTTATCGAGGCGGGCATATTTCCGTTAATGGACCTGCAAAAGGAGTAATTGCGGTTATACTTTTAGGTATTGCAGTGATGGATGACGGCTCAGGACAAGCCTTTAATTATGTATTGGCGGCAGTCGTAATTTCTGGTGCGCTCCAAGTGGTATTGGGCTTGTTGAAATTGGGTCGCTTTGCGGATATTTTCCATTCTTCTGTGATTCACGGTATTTTGGCGGCCATTGGAATTATTATTTTTGCCAAACAAATTCATGTTGCTTTAGGTACGTATTCTGATAGTCCGAGTATTATACAAAACTTGATTGATGCGATTTTATACATATTTCAAGCCAATCCCTTTGTCGTCATTATTTCTTTGGTCGGTTTATTTATATTGTTGTTTCACTCGAAAATTAATTATCGGTTTTTCCATATTCTGCCAACGCCCATGTGGGTAATAGCTTTTTCAATTCCATTAGCTTATCTTTTCAATTTCTTTGACCAGCATCTTATTTCTTTTTTTGGGAAGTCTTATGAAGTAGGTCCCAAGCTACTATTGGACATTCCCGACAATATAATGGATTCGATATTGCATCCCAATTTTAGCAAGATTAATACTATTGAATTCTGGACAACCACCTTATCTATTTTAATGATTTCGAGTATTGAATCCTTAGCCATCGCTAAAGCGGTTGATAAAATTGACCCTTACAAACGAAAAACAGATTTGAATAAGGATTTGACGGGTATCGGACTGAGTACGATGGTGGCTGGGTTTATTGGCGGGTTGCCTATCATTGCCGTGATTATTAGGAGTACTGTCAATGTTCATAACGGAGCTAAAACGAAGTGGTCTAATATGTATCAGGGGATTTTTTTATTGCTTTTTATCGTAGTTTTGAGTCCTATACTGCAACAAGTTCCACTTTGTGCTTTTGCTATTTTACTAGTTTTTACTGGATTTAAACTGGCTTCTCCTGCCGTATTCAAACTAATTTATAGTCATGGAATTGAGCAATTAATATTCTTTGTTGGTACGATGTTTTTAACCCTTTACACCAATTTATTAATTGGCTTATTTGGTGGCTTATTATTGGCTTTGGTCAGTCATTTGTTTTTGGCAAAAGTGTCCATTCCCCAGTTTTATAAAATGACTTTTGACTCAGGCTCTGCTTTGATCAAGAAACCAGATGGGAGTTACGATCTAAAAATTAGAGGCATTGCCAATTTTTTAGGCATCTTGAAAATCAACAAATTAATTGCCCAAATCCCTGTTGGGGCAAGTGCTACGATTGATTTATCGGAAACTCGATTGGTTGGAACGACCGTTTTGGAGGATTTATATGATTTTCAAAAAACTCACCAAAACACGGGCGGCAATATTCAAATTAAGGGATTAAACCAACATATTTCTTCTACCAACCATAAATTGGCTACCAAAATTAAGATTGATGGCTAGATGGTTCCTATAATACGTTGACTTAGATGTTGAAAATGAGACGTGAACCATCACGGAGTTGACAAGTTTATCCACTCGGTTGACACTTGAACTTGAACTTGAAAAATGTCAAAACTTTTTAGATTTGGATAACCTTGTCGATAATTTCTATTAAATACAAAAACAAATGCTACATTGGAGGTATGAAGTCTTAATTAATACCTAACCAATATGCACCAAATTAGCTTTTTAGATATTGTGGCAACCGCTTGGGCCGCCTATGATCCGTCTAGATCTATCCAGCGCATTGAGGACATTAGTGCTAAGGTGTCCACCAACCACGTTTATAAAATTAGCCTAGCGGAAGAGCAATTCATTATTGGGAAGCTCTCTTACTTTGGCAGGCATGAACATTTTGTAGAAGACCATACTATCATCAATTCTCTTTCCAATAATCTGTCCCGTCCTTATGAAAATGTACTATCTAGGTCTTTGATCAAAGGCAATCAATTATTCGTATATCGGCACACAGATCGAGTGATAGATGCTTGGGTGGTTTTTTATCGCCCTATTAAAATTAAAAACAAACTTCCTAGAAGATTGTCAGCAGAAGACATCGGACAATTTGGGAAAGAAATAGCTACTTTTCATAAAGCTTGTCATGCCATTCGACATACCTTGCCGCCTTCTTCCAAGACACTGCATTCCGATATAGCGCATTTATTAGAGTTGGTAGAGTCCGATTTCGGAGACTATGAACATCGAGGAAAAAAAGCCATTATACACACCCAATGTGAATTGTTTGCGGATAATCTAAAAGCCTTGCAATTTCAGCAACTACCCAAGATTCCTGTGTTTGTAGATTGGAATATTGGCAACTTTTCTGTTACTAAAAAACTACACCTTTTTTCTAGATGGGACTACGATTGGTTTAGAATTAGTTCCAGAATGTTAGACTTTTATTTTTTGAGCAGGGTGGTTTCGGATGTGGGTGATCGGACCATATTTACTTATAATATAGGACCATTGATGGAAGAACGATTTATCCTGTTTTTAAAAGGCTACCATCAAATATTTCCATTAACAGAAGTAGAAATTCATTTATTAAAAGAAGTCTATCGCTTTTTTATTTTAAACTATGTTATCAAAGATGGTCGCTACTTTTTTCATGAAATCTATGCCTCTAAATTACAACAAGAGGCGTATAAAAATTATTTTAACTCTATTGAAAAAGAATTTGATGGAGAGCGATTATGGAAAGCTATAACTACTCAATGAGTAAATGAGAAAATGATTAAATTGGCGGTAGATCATTGGATAGCCTTTTTGTTCAGCAATTTTCGATTGCTGGACAAATTAAGGCGGTCTGCTTAGACTTAGCTTATACTGAATGTTCTCGTTTATTCCTATTTTCATTTACGCCGTTACTCCTAGAGTTTATTAAAAAAGACCATGAAATATTTACGATTTACCTTTTTATTATTTGCATTTTTTGAATTGCTTGGGGCTATCAGAGCGTTTAATTCGACACCAGAATCCATTGATACCCGTTTTGGTGGAGCCTATATGACTCCAGAAAGTATGCAATTTGTCTTTCTTTTTGGCGCAGCTATTCTGTCTTTAGCTATTGCTGCTGTTTTTGGATTTTTCACAAAAGATAGAACTGCTCAAATTGGCCTTTGCTTGGCTTTTATTTGTTATAATGCGTTGGCGGCTTATGCCTGTTATAAAGGGTTAACGATAACGGAGACTTATCGGGTAGGGCTTACGATACATAGTGTTTTATTGGTGCTTTTTGTGGTTACGCTTGGAGTGCTCTATAAGGAATAGAAGTGGTTTTTACAAATACCAAAAAAAGCAGGAATGAATACAAGTGTACAATTTGCAGAACTAAAACATCTAGCATGGTTAGTCCAAAATGACTATCATATAGGTAGAAATATTATGGAAAAGAAAATTTTAAGTAAACAAATATTGGTTATTACTTTGAATAAGGAAGTGGTAGGTTGGTTAAGATTTAGCTTGTTTTGGGATATGATTCCTTTTATTCTGCTTCATCCTTATATCTCTCTAAGAAAACATAAGTCGTATCATCTTGTTTATACAAATCATAATATACGACCCCTTCTTCATTGGCATTGACTTTTTCAACCAATTGATTGGCTATTGCTTCAAATTCAGCGCCCTTTCCTTCTTGAATTTTTAAAGTTGCGATTACTCCTATCATTTTATTTTTTATAAGTAAAGAATTAACAAATATATTGATTTTACAATACGCTTTTAGAGTGTCAGCCGAGAAATAGATAAAATGTGTATTTGCGTCCCACGTAATTGCCAAATTTACAGTCCCAATTTATTTGGCAGATTCAAAATGTACCAAATTTCACTCTTAAAATAAGTGGAATCTGCCAAATAAATTTGGCAATTACGTGGGAGACAAATACACGTTTTATCTATTTATTGACTGACGAGCTATTATATTGCAGATACAATTCAATCATTAAAGTACACAAAATAAATGCGTCGGATCGACCATATCCCAAGCGTCTTCTTTTGCCCATATTATTCCTGTTCCTCTAGGACCAAAACCATCTAGCCATCATTATTTATGAGGTATTTGAGCCTAAAATCACAAACCACGGTTACAATATTTTTACCTTTACCCAAAGAAGTTTAAAAACGAAAAACAAAAAGATGAATAAAACATACAATGCCTATTGGGGCTCCCTATTTTTTATGTTGACAATAATTAGCTGCCAAAATAAGCCACAAAATAATTCACAAAAAAAATCCAAGCCCAATGTTTTATTTCTGTCCATTGATGACCTTCGGCCAACCTTAGGTGTTTATGGAGATACGATAGCAGTCACGCCCAATATTAATCAACTGGCCAGTGAGGGAATGACCTTTAGGAAAACCTTTGCTCAAGTAGCTGTTTGTGCGCCTTCAAGGGCAAGTTTAATGATAGGACAAAGACCTGATGCTACTCGTGTTTGGCATTTAGGAGATAAGTTTCGAGAAATTAACCCCAATGCCGTTACCATGCCGCAGTACTTTTCAAAGCATGGTTACCACACCGTCAACTTAGGGAAGATTTTCCATAATTATATGCCCGATTCTATTTCTTGGGATGAGCCAGATTTAAGACCTGCTCGTTATTTGCGCAAAGATTGGTTGAAAAGAGATGGGGAAACTTTTTACATAAGTGAAACCGTCCATAAATCTCAAATTATAAAAAGAGATTCTTTATTAAAGCTGAGACCCATTAGATATGCGGATGGCTGGAACACAGGACCTGCATGGGAGGCCGCTGAGGTACATGACACCATGTATTTCGATGGTGCTCAAAATGAGTTAGCTAAAAAAACGCTCACTCGATTGGCAAAAATGAACCAACCTTTTTATATGGGATTGGGCTATTTTCGCCCCCACCTTCCTTTTGCCGTACCCAAAAAATATTGGGATTTGTATGATAAAAATAACATTCCACTCCCTCCAAATCCAGCATTGCCTAGTGATGCACCGATACACAGCATGAACTCCATGTATGAATTAAGGCATTATGATGACTTTCATCATATTGGGCATCCCACTTCCGATTATCGAATGGGTGAAGACACGGTTCGCACTTTAAGACAAGGGTATTATGCAAGTGTGAGTTATGTAGATGCTTTATTGGGAGATCTTTTTTCGCATCTAAAAGCATTAGGGATTTATGAAAATACCATTATCGTTCTTTGGGGCGACCATGGCTGGAAATTAGGCGACCATAATAGTTGGGGTAAAATGACCAATTATAATATTGATTTGAAAGTGCCTTTGATTGTTCGCTATCCAGAACAAAAAAATAGAGGCGCACAAACTTATGCGTTCACAGAATTGGTAGATATTTTTCCATCTCTTTGTGAATTGGCGGGTATTGATAGTCCAAATTATATGGAAGGTACAAGTTTTGTTCCTTTGTTAAATAGTCCAAATTTAGATTGGAAAAATGCTGCCTTTAGTCAATTTCATCGGCGACCAAAAGTATCGGCAGACGGTCAACGCTATATGGGGTATTCTATCAATACGTCCAAGTTTCATTATATCGAATGGTATGATTGGTATCCTAAAAAAGGAGAAAGAGGCGATTTTAAAGTGGCTGAATTATATGACTCCATTAATGACCCTACTGAAACGACTAATTTGGCCGTACTAGAAAAATATAAAGCCACTATGGATGAATTATCTCTCCAATTGGAAAAAGGATGGCGCAATGCCTTGCCAAATAATACCAAAGATTTATGAAGGTCTTTGACAAGTTTATCCAAATCTAAAAAATAGTTGACACTTTTTAAGTTCAAATTCAAGTGTCAAGTTCAAGTTCAATCCGTGATGTCGACCTCAAACGCTTGTCAGTGTACGTAGACAAATATAGATGCATTAGAGTTGATGCATTGTAGTTAATATTACAAAAATCAAATCTCTGATAATTAATTTATTATAAATTTGAGGTTTAAATAAATAATCTTTTTTATCAATTTAGTATATTATAAATAATTGATTATCAATAACATATTAAGTTTATTAGTTATCTAGCACAATCCGATTCTTGCGATTTTTCTTCAGTAAAGTAGCTTAGATGTTCTTGTCTGAGCAAAAGTAAGGTAGTGATGCTTTGCATTAAAATAGGTATATTTATGATATGGGAAAAATAATGGACTTTGAAAAAGTAGTAAAGGGATTAAAATCCGTAAGCAGTTCAGTCTAAATAATCGCTGCATTATTTTAGATTACATCCATTGCCATTCTTGGTCTAATACCCAATTTTATCCCCTTTCTGTAAGATGCAGGAAGGACAGTAGAAGTTTAAAAACAAAAAGATAAATATTAATCACATTTACTAAGTTTTAAGTTATAGGATTCGTACAACTAGCTATAGAATAAAAATATTTATTCACCCCCAATTTTTACCAAATGAGTTCTAAAATAATTTTAGTTGGAGAAGAACTCCTAGACACCACAACCCTAGCCACTATTACACAAGGGCTTTATGAGATTATTCCTGTGCCTACTAATTTTCCTCCGAATTGTTTAGCTTACTTAGGAGAGGTTTTGCTAGTTACTATAAATATTTCTAATAAGGATTGTTCCTTAATTCAGCAATGGCACAGGCAAGTAGACCTTCCTATAATTGCCTTGATGAAGGAAACAGCAGTTTCCTTAGTTCAAAAAGCTTACCGAACAGGAGCGACGGATGTCATATTAGTTCCTATTGATGAAGAGGAATTATTGAATAGTTTACAACGTTTAACGCAGCTAAAATATCGCTCTCAGGAAAGTATTGGCAATAGTAGCCTGCTAGAACGAAGTTTAGGTATTATGGGAATTGTACCTACTTTATTTCAAAAATTGATACCAGAGAAACCCCAAGCTCCAAGAACGGAAGTAGACATTTCTATAAAATTCTATGGTACTTTCTCTGTCTTTGTCAAAGGAAGCTATATTTTAAAAGACCTACCCAAACAACGTCAATCGCTACTTGCGTACCTGCTATTTCATGCTGGCAAAAGAATTCCAAAAGACCGATTGATTACCTTGTTTTGGGAGGATAGTATGGATGAGAGCGCACGTAATAGTTTAAATGTGGCTCTTCATGGTATTCGGAAAACCATTGCGATGGTAATGCCAGAAGAAGAATTTTTACAATATGAACAAGGTTGTTATTTTGTCAATACAATGTTGCGAATCGAAACGGATATTGCCCAATTGAATGCTTTTTACATGATGTATGATTTATAGTTTCTATTTTAATGTAATGACTTCCGTATTTAATTGGTACTGTTTGACTAATTGGCGAACGTAGGTTCTAAATGAGTAAATGAATAAATAGGTGGCGCATCTTTGGAAAAGGCTATTATTTTTAACAGCCGATCAACCTCCATTTAATCATTTTCACATTTCTTCATTGAGTGCTTACATTTTTAGAATATAAATGGAAGATTGGTTTCTTCAAACTTGTTACCAACCCATTTACCTAACCATTCTAAATGTTTTCCTTTGGCCTGATAATACTTATAAGCTGAGATTGCTTTTTCTTTTGTCCTTCGAACTATCGTAATATCTTTAGAAGCTTTTATTTTAAAATAATAAATATTGTAATAATTTTCTTGTTGAGCATCCCACACGTTGTCTATTGCTGTCATATATCTGATTGAAGATTTAGGTAACTGTTCAGAATAGAGAGCAGAGAAGTGAGATTAGAGACTAGATAGCAGATTTGTTATTATAGGATTATCCCATTAAATTTAGCATGATCTTATCTCCATTCTCGCTTCTCTGCTCTCTATTCTGAACAGATACAGATTTAGGTTAAAAAAATTAGTGACTATTCAGCAGAAGAGAGAGTAGAGACCATTTCATTGAGAGAACAGAGACAAGATGCAAGAACTAGTAGAATTCTTTAGATTTTTATCCGATTTTCCAGTTTATTTTTATAGTAAATCTCTATTCTCTCAATGAAATGGTCTCTACTCTCTCTTCTGCTTCGTTATCATTTAAGTATTAAAATCAGTGAAAATTCAAAATGACTTTCTAATAACCGAATATCGTGCTGGAAAATCATTTTTGAAAAACAGGTGTATTGGCTTCTTCAAATTTTTTGCCTGTCCACTTGCCAAGCCACTCTAGTTTTTTACCTACGGAAAGGTATCGTTCGAAAACATCAGATGCCGCCTCTTTGGAAGGGCGAAATATGGTAATATCTCTTGGAGACGTTTTTATCTTAAAATAATACGCATCTTTTCTGAATACATAACTCTTTTTTCTACGCATAAGCTGTTTTATAATTAAATAATTAGGAACAAGGCACAAATAAGTTTTGCACTTACCTAAATGGCTCTTTTTACTTTATACTTCCCGAAAAAATCAGTTATTCCTCTCTATAAACTCCTAAATTTTCGCTCGGTTAAAGAAAAATAGCTCCTTCTAATTTTTAAAAGTTATTTATCTTTCGTTCCTTAAGGAATACTGTAATAATAAATATCTATTATTACAGCATTCCTAAGGCAAAATAAATTAATAAAATAGTCATTCTAAGGAAATATTTTTTTGCAAGCTTTTTACATTCCTTGCTTGATAGCCCTTCTTGTTTTCTTCTAAGTCAAATTGAACTTTGTATCCTACTCTAGCCCTAAGTTTCAAATCAGTTATGTGGACAAAAATCCGACCGTCTATGTTTTCAGCTTCTATAAACCCATAGCCTTTTCTTTGATTAAAGTATTTGATTTTACCTGTTAGCTGATTTGATAAAACTTGTTCTTTAGTAGAAATTGCCTTTGGGGATGTAGTTTTTTTCCTTTTAAATAAGGAACTAAAAAATCGTAGTATTTTCATTACTAATATCGTTTTCTGTAGGAATGATGGCGCACAAAAAAATAATAGCTTCTTTATGAAAAAAGTTTTGCCATCAATGATAGATTATTATAAACTGGTGTGATTCGAACACCTAAGAGGCAGAAGCTTCTGATAATTTTTCAATTTGGAAAGTTAAACGATTCCAAATACTCAATGTTGGAATGGGTAAAAGAAGGAAGGATAAAAGATATTTTTTTAATTGCATATCCGCACTATATAAAAAAATAATAGTTTTCATGCAAATTATTATTGAATAATAAGTCTTCTTTAACAATTTGGTAACAAAAAACTACTGATTACTTTCCTTTTATTGCTTATCTCTCAATATATTAAACAAAAAATCAGGCAAAAAAGTTTTACAGAAAACAATAAGATGGTATAGGGGACTAGTTAGGAAGGCATTTATTGATTAGGAGGAATGGTGTCAGAGGCGAGCGAATAAAAGTTGTCGAACGGTAAGGTTCTCGCAGGAAACCCACTAAGGTCCCTATTGCTAGTTAGACGTGTACAGATTACTCTGTTTAAGTAATTTGGTAATCGGGTAGTGGCAAGTGAGACCTTAGTGGATTTCCTACGAAATGACAAGTGGGACGTGGCAGATAGGACATTAGTAGATTTCTGCGAAATTGCTAAAGCGACTTACCATCCAATACCCAATTAGGGTCTATTCTTCAGTAGTTTTGGCCAATACAATGCTGGCAACTCGGCTGCATTCAAGAGCTTATTAAATTCCAATACCTCCTTGTTTTGGATGTTTTGAAGACTAGCTTTCAAAACACGCCATTGTTGTAGATAATCCTCGGTCACCTCTTTAGTTCCCTGTGTAACGGGAAGATTTCCTTTTCCGATACGGTTCAAAAAATCCTTGTATTTTATCAAGAGCCGACCTTCAAACATATAATTACTCTGAAAAGTCCGCATTTCTTTTTGTAGGATGTTGGCAATCCAACCATCAATGGTTTGATTAAGGGCAATACCTTGCTTTGTAATCTGCTCGTCTTCTGTAACGTCCAAGAGGAAATCCAACTGCTGCTTAATTTTCCGTAAGTCTCTCACACCTTGGGCCATTTCGGTGGCACCTGCATAAATGGATTTTGAAATTTTGTCTCGCTCTTTGTATTCCGCAGTCGCATTAGGGATACTATTGGCAATGCGAGGGTCAGTTTTAATTTCAAAATCTTGGGTATGGTCGAACCCACCTACTTTAAAACGAACGGTGTATTTTCCGGGTGCGGCATTGTAAGCGGTTAAGTCCCGATTAGTGGTCGCTAACTCTTTCAAACAATCGAACAGACCAATTTTCATATTCCATTGATAGCGATGAGATCCAATTTTTCTTTTTAACTGAGGCTTTGGTAAAGCATCACATGCTTCGCGCTCAAGGTTTGTAAATTCAGAATGAACAATAGCACCGTTCTCATCAATAATTTCAATAGACATCGGTGTATCTGCTGGCACTTCCTTGTTTAGCACATAATGAATTTGTACCCCTTTTGGCGCATTCTTCCCATATCCTCCATCCGCACTATAGGAGACGGACAGCTCGGTATTTACATTTCTTGGTTTATACAAATAATAATCGGCTAGGTTGATTGCATCTGAAATTTGATGTAGCGGTGTCAAATCATCCAATATCCATAAGGCTCTACCTTGAGTGGCTACTACCAAATCTTTACGTTTGACCCGTAAATCGGTAATGGGTACTTCTGGTAAGTTATTTTGTAAAGGCAACCAAAACGCCCCATCATTGAAAGAAACAAAGACCCCTGTTTCCGTTCCTGCATATAACAATCCTTTTCGGTCTGGGTCTTCCCGCACACTTCTTGCAAAAGTATCCCCTGGAATGCCATTTACAATTTTTTTCCAAGAAACGCCATAGTTATTGGTCTTATATATATGCGGCGTGAAGTCGTTCAGCTTATACCCTGCAACCGCAATATAGGCCGTTGCGGGATCATGGGGCGAAGGTTCGACCACATTGATAATACTTTCCTTCAATCCTTTCGGGGTGACATTTGTCCAAGTCTTTCCAGCATCTTGGGTGAGGTGTACTAATCCATCGTCCGAACCTACCCAAATAACCCCTTCTTTAAGTGGAGATTCCTCGATGTTGAAGAGGTTGTTATAACTCTCCGCTGTAATTTGTTCGTTACTGATGGGTTGCCCACCTTTTCCTTGATGTGCTTTGTTATTTCTGGTCAAGTCTTCACTCAATACTTCCCAAGTCACGCCACGGTCGGTAGATTTCATGACGTACTGCGAGCCATAATAGATGACATTCGGTTGGTGTATAGAAACAATAACGGGACCGTTCCAATTAGCTCGGTATTTTAAATTTTTTGGTTGTTCTCCCGTCACTCTAGTAGGGTAGGGCATCACCATACGGGTATTGTCGATATCCCGATCCCATTCCACAAAGTTACTGGCAAAATAGGTGGAATAGACAAACCTCGGATTGTTAGGGTCCAAGGCGACCGTTGAAGATTCACCTGCACGGATAACATTCCAGTGCATGGTTCCAATACCTCTATCCATTACTCGACTATCAATTGCGATGGTACTGTTATCTTGCTGACCAGAATAGATTCGATAAGGATGTCCATTATCTGTAATTAAGCGATAAAATTGCCCAGTAGGTTGGTTGTGCATCGTGGACCAAGTGTCCCCTCCATTGAAAGTTACCGAACCACCTCCATCATTGGCATTGACCATAATATCACTATTAGTCGGATTTATCCACAAGTCGTGATGATCCACATGGCTGCCCCGAATGCCTTTAAATGTTTTTCCACCATCTATTGATTTCATCGCCAGACTATTCATCACCCAAACTTCATCCTCATCATTAGGATCGGCGATAATGTGCATATAGTACCAAGACCGAGCGTAGGTAGTCGCCTCATTGGTGGTTTGCTTAAAACTTTCC
>ENA-ORXT01002471-ORXT01002471.1-marine-metagenome-genome-assembly--contig:-NODE-2471-length-22164-cov-3.505320_pt1 | contig 22164 bp, 14 predicted proteins | sample MGYA00237868_ERZ511482 | MGnify/ENA metagenome assembly ERZ511482
CTCACCAGTTGTTGACTTAGACATTTTAGTGAATGGAGATAGTGATGGAGTGTTTACTGGAGTTGGTGTTTCAGGAACACATCCAAATTATGAATTTGATCCGAGTTCAATTGTTTTTGCTGGGCAGACTTCAGTAGATGTGACTGTTTGTTATACCGTTGGAAATGATACTGATAATTCTGATGGTCAAGACAATGGTTCAGGTGCTGGTTGTAGTGCGGTTGAGTGTCATGATATCAGAGTCTATGCACCTGTCGATGCTAGTCTTGAAGACTTAGTCTTTGATTGTACGATAGCTCCAAGTGGCAATGTCAGTTTGGATGCCTTATTTACAGATGACACGACGCCTGGAGGTACATTCTCTGGTACAGGTGTAGCAGGAAACACATTACAATATAATGGTCCTGGATGCTTTGAGATTACTTACACAGTAAAAGCATTTGATGGAGCTACAGGAGCTTGTATGGCTTCGGATGTAGCGTATATTCTAATTCCTGAAGAGCCACAACCTAGTTTTGATATTCAAGATCAAGTTTGTTTCTCTGATGGTGATGTAGCCTCACATATATACAGTCCATTGGTAAACAGTCCGATGTATGATTCAGATGCGGCAAATGTAGTGACGACATGGGCGATAGCTTCAGGTCCAGCGACCGTTGCAGTGAATGGTGATGTGACAGTTACAGGTACAGGAGTTATCGAAGTTTGTATGACGGAGACAATTACGACTCCGGGATGTGGAGGCTTAGCTGATGTGGTTTGTGATGAAACATTCTGCGTGCAGATACAAGTAAATGATGGTACAGCACAAGATGCATCTTTTGCTATTGCAGATCAGGATCTTTGTCCTGGTGCTACAGTGACATTAACACCAACAGTCGACGGAGGATTATTCACAGGTCCTGGTGTTGTTGATAATGATTTAGGCACAGGCGCGACGGTTGTCGTTCCTGCCAATTGTGAAGATGTAGATGTGACCTACACGTTGAATGATCCTAACGGATGTACATCAAGCTTTACTGCAACAATATTTGCAGATCGAATAGATCCTACATTCAGTACACCACCTATGGACGAAACAGTAGAGTGTGGTCCTGATAATGCTACAGCATTTGCTACTTGGTTAGCAAACAATGCTGGTGCTGTAGCTACAGATAACTGTGATTTTGAAATCACCTCTGAATTGATAAACACAATCTCTGGTTGTGGAGGTACAAGTGAGAGTGTGTATGCGTTCACAGCGACAGATGCATGTGGAAACAGCACTACCATTTTAGCTTCTTTCATTATAGTGGATACAACGATACCAGCTGTAGCTACTAATGGAAATTTGACACTTGATTGTACGAATATTAGTGAAACTACAGACCCATCATTATTGATTGAGGACTGGTTGAATACGAACTTTACCGCAAGTGATATCTGTGGTGATGTAACCGTGACTCATGATTATGATCCGACCACTTTGGATATATGTGTGGCGAGCACGACTACAGTGACATGGACAGCGACAGATGAATGTGGCTTAATGAACACTGCGACAGCAGACTTGATCATTGTTCCTGATACAGAGAGGCCTGTTATTGCAGCACCTGCTAGTATTACTTTGGATTGTAGTGTGGTAAGTGAAACAGCTAGTCCAGCAGCGATGATTGATAGCCTATTAGCAGAAGTGAGAGTCACTGATAATTGTGATTCCGATCCTGTATTGATTAGCGATTTTGATCGTGCTGATATTGATGTGTGTGCAGATGCAGCCTATGACATCACTATTACATGGAATGCTACGGATGCATGCGGCAATGAAGCTGTCACTCAAACAACTGTTATTTCAATAGTGCCTGATACAGAAGCACCAACATTTGATTTTGCTCCGGATCCTCTAACTTTAGATTGTGGAGACATTAGCGAAACGACTACTGTGACGATATCGGGATGGTTAGATAGTGCAATGGCTTCAGACAACTGTGATACAGATGTTATGTTAACACATGACTATACTGCAACATCCTTAGATGTCTGCGCAGGCGGAAGTATTTTAGTAACCTGGACAGCTGTTGATGCGTGCGATAATACCACAACACACCAGGCAACTTTAACGGTAACACCAGATACAGAAGCTCCCGTATTTACAGTTGAGCCAGATGACCTGACATTGGATTGTGGAGATATTAATGAGACAACAGCGGTAACAATCTCCGGATGGTTAGACAGTGCTGTTGCAGAAGATGTTTGTGATACGGATGTTAGCTTGACACATAACTTTAGAGAAGAATCATTAAATGTTTGTGCAGGAGGTACATTTGATGTCACTTGGACTGCGGTAGATGCATGTGGAAATATAGAAACACACACAGCTACTTTGACTGTGACGCCAGATACAGCACCACCGGTATTGACTGTTCCTGATCCAATAGAAATTTCATGTGCAGGCTTATCTGCTACAGATGATCCAGCAGCGCTTGTGTCGGCATTCCTGACAACAGCAACAGCAACTGATATCTGTGATACAGATCCTGTATTGACTCATGATTACGACGGATCATTAATAGATATTTGCGTTGGCGAAGTCATCACTGTTAATTTCACAGCAACTGATGCTTGTGGAAACAGTACGACACTACCTTCTACGATTACTATTACCCCTGATGTGACTCCACCAGCATTACCAATGCCGTTGAATCAAGCAGGAGGTACAGACTTCTATACATGTGAAGGAGATATCACCTTTGATCATCCACTACCAACGGATGAGTGTGATATTATCATTTATACTTATACAGTGACTGATCCAGATGGTACTGTCAATGGACCATTTGATCTATTAGAGGTTCTTAGTACTGGCATTGTAACAGTAGAATATGGTTTTGAAGAAGGAATCAGTATTGTAAGCTATCATGTACAAGATGCTTGTGGAAATATATCAACAGACTCGTTTGAAGTGGGTATCGGTGATGATATCACTCCATACTTCGCTGACTGTCCACCAGACATGACATTTGGAACAGATCCAGATCAGTGTGGAGCATTTGTTAATTGGGATGTACCTATCGCATTTGATAATTGTGATAATCCAGACGGAAATGGTGCAGCACAAGATGAGATTAGTGTTGTGCAACTCAGTGGACCAACTCCAGGTGCGTCATTAGATGTAGGCACCTATACAGTTGTGTACCAAGCGACTGATGATGATGGAAATATTGCAACATGTGAGTTCGACGTAACCGTTGTTGATACAGAATGTCCAGAATTTGTTGCGACATTGCCTGGAGATGTGACAGTTGATTGTCATGCTGTACCAGAGCCATTTGAAGTTATACCTCAGTGGCACACAAGTGATAATTGCACTGCTTCTGAAGATGTTGTTGTTGTGTTTAATGAGACACGAACAGATGGTACTTGTCCACACGATTATCTATTGAAGAGAATATGGACAATTACTGATGAAGCCGGCAATAGCTGTGAGCATAATCAGAAAATAACTGTCATTGATACTATTGCACCTGTATTGACAATTCCAGATGACACGACGATAGAGTCATGTCCAGTGGCATTTGATACGATTATGGTGCCTAAGGTGATTATACTTGATACAGTAGAGCAATTAGTTGCGATTGGAGATGATTGGGTGATTGTCGATGAAGTGATTAAAATGGATACTTTCGATCTTGTCATTACGCCGATTTACATTGACCCAACAGACGGATTCGTAGCTACTGCAACAGATAATTGCTCAGAAGATGATGATATTACAATTACAATAACTGAAGAAACAGAGTTTATCTGTAAAGGAATAAAAGCAGCTATTGTATGGAGAATTTATGAAGCTGAAGATGAGTGCGGTAATATTACTATAGATACACAACGTATAGAAGTTCTTGATCCTAATCCACCAGTTCTGGTTCCAAGAGATACGGTAACTATTTCTCTAGGTGCTGATGGACATGTGAATTTAATGCAAGACGATGTAGTCATTTCAGTATTTGATGCTTGCTTTGGAGACGATTCAGAAATCAATGTTGACATCAATCCAAACTACTTCAATTGTTCAGATATTGGACAACATATTGTCCTTGTCGCAGCGACTGATCCATGTAATAACATGACAGCGTATGAAGAAGTAGTCGTCAATATTATTGATGATATTGATCCAGTCTTGAATTGTCCAACTGGTGTAATCAACTTGGCAATCAATCCAAGAAATTGTGATGGAATCTTTGATGACATACTTGATATTCTCGGTGGTAATGATTGTGATGTAACGATAAGCACCAATCCACCATTGAATGCTTCAATAGATATGGATACGGATGTCATTACTGTAATTGCAACAGATGCATCAGGAAATATTTCATTCTGTGATGTGAATGTCAATATCACTTTAACTGAACCAATTGATTTTAATACAGTATTGTCATGTAACGACAGAGTCAATATTTCATTAAATAATGAATGTTGGTACGAACTTGACCCTGATGTCATATTAGAAGGAAGTCCAGATGTATGTTCTGAATTATTGTGCATCGAAGTAGAAGATCAAGATGGAAACGACCATCTTAATTTCTTTGACATATCTGATGTCGGACAAATATTCAAAGTGAGAGTTGTGGATTGTAATGGTTCTGGAAATAGTTGTTGGTCAGAGATTTTATTAGAGGAAAAACAAATTCCTGAAATCATATGGCCACAGGATACAGCTGTGCTGTGTGTGGAACCAACGGATACATCATACTTTAAAATTGACATTCCACTTATTGAAAACTGTGAACCAGTGATCACTTTGGAATATGAAGACTCGTATGTAGAGTACGACCAGTGTAGTACGCCACGAGCTACTATTACACGTAAGTGGACAGTACGTGACGATGAAGGTAATGTCGCTATTGATACACAGTATATTGACATCATGCCTTTTAGTAACCAGCACGTTAGATTCCCTGCGGATATTACGATTCAGGATCCGATCGATTGCAAAATAGTTACTGAAACAATTGATGATATTGAAAACAATGTCTTGGACCCTAGCTCATATTTACACCCTGATAGTACTGGTCTTCCAAATATCTTTGGTCTTCCATTACAAACAAACGCAGGACTATGTTTATTCTCAATGGGATACGAAGATAGAGTTCTTGAAATATGTAGTGGATCTTACCAAATATTTAGAAAATGGGAAATCAGTGATGTTTGTAGTCCGTATGATGAAGGTGTAAATCCAGTCGCTCATACTCAGGTAATCACTGTCTATGATAATGATGGCCCTGTTCTAGATTCATTACTCATTCCTCAGAATGATACATTAAGTTATAACCCATGGGAATGTGCTTACTCAGGTCCACTTTATGTCCCAACAAGCGATATCGAATCATGTGGAAGCATCTTCTTTGAAGCTTATGTCACTGGCGGTGGCTATGTCGTGACTGAAGGTTCAGTCGCGGGTGGTGACCTAGCAGTGTATGCTGTCGGATTCGGTGAAGGAGATCATTGGGTAACTTATGTATACACGGATGGTTGTGATAATATCAGCTTATATAAACACGTGATCACCGTGATAGATGAAGTCGTGCCAGTAGCAGTTTGCCAAGGAGATATTTCAGTAACAGTGACTACAGATGGTGTGGCTAAAATCTATTCGACGGATATCGATGGTGGAAGCCATGATGCAGGCTGTGGACCAGTGACTAGTTGTATCGTGAGAATGGTTGATTTCGAAGCTGGCTATCTTGGCAAGATCAATGGCCAAAGTGCATATGTTGCTGCCAATGGATGCCATATTGATGGAGAGTTTAGAGATACAATATTTGATAAGCTTGGTGAGATTGAAGAAATCAGTACCCTTCCTTTCGTATTATGTAAAGAAGAAATGAAGATTTGCTGTACTGACTTAGGTGAACAAAGAATTGTACTAGAAGTCACTGATGATGCTGGATTGTCGAATGTCTGTATGTCTAACATCACAGTTGTAGATAAATCAAACGCAAGTCTTGTTTGTCAGCCACATGAAATAGATTGTACTGATGACAAAGACACTGATATATTAGCACCAGTTGGTGCAAGTAGTATCTGTGGTGATGATTTACCATTAGTCTATTATGATGAAGAAGAGTTTATTGATGGATGTGGTGAAGGTCAGATATTCAGAGTCTGGTATTTAGATACGGATGGTAATGGCAGCCTTGACGACAACGAAGTCAGTTGTAATCAAGTGATCACTGTTACGAATGCTGCAAGCTTTGATCCATATAGTTTGAAATGGCCTAAGCATTATACCGGTGAGATTATATCAGGTAAAAACCTTGAGTGTAACGATGATGATGACCTCATAGAATTTGATGCTGAAATACCAATGGGTGGAGTATTTACATGCTCTGCTACCGATCCAGGAGATGCACCAGTGTGGTGTAACACCTCTTGTGGATTAGTTGGTGTGAGTGCTGAAATAGATACAGTAACAGCAGGAGATGCTTGCTTGAAATTGATCAAACGGTGGACTGTCATTGACTGGTGTTATTGGGAAGCAAATGGGTCTAGCCCAGGCGATGATGCTAATGATACTGATAATGATTCCTTCGAACCAGTTGAAGACTGGGCACAAGGTGTCTGTGCTGGTTGTGATGAAAATGTTTCATCTGATCCAGTGTACTTTAGATATACAGAAGTCGATGTCGATGGGTATTATACTTATGACCAAGTGATTAAAGTGGTAGATGATACTGACCCTGTGATTTCAACAGCAGATGTAGAAGTCAATACAATTGGCGGTGCAACAACTAAAGATGATGATACGACTTGTACTGGTACAGGAACTGTAACAGCAATGGCATCTGATCTTTGTGGAAGTGACGCGATCTCTGGAGAGTTATTATCATGGATTATTACTTATGATAACGGTAGTGAAACATCTGTTTCAACAGCTGATGGTCCTGAAGTTTCAATGGAGACTCAGTCAGGCAGTCCAGGTGATATACATACTATAGAGTTTATTGTCACTGATGGTTGTGGAAATAATACCTCAGCTAGTAGTACGATTACATTTGGTGATGAGAAAAAACCAACACCAATTTGTATTGCAGGTGTAACAACAGCATTTATGGAAACTGATGGCACTGTGGATGTCTGGGCTAAAGATTTTGATCTAGGTAGTTTTGATAACTGTACTGATGTAGATTTCACAGTTGTTCGTTCTGGAGTCGATCCAGATAGTAGCGCTGCCAACATTACATTTTCTTGTGATGATTTGACCCAATTTTACGAATTAGATATTTGGGTCACTGATGCAAACGGCAATAGTGATTTCTGTACAGTCGGTGTACTCGTAGGTGGTTCTTGTGGAGGCGAAGAAGGTGGTGAGACAGGAGCTGGTGCGATGATCGCAGGTAGCATATTTACGGAAGAAGGCGACATGGTCGAAGAAACTCAAGTGACTATCAATACCGACGAACTATCTGAATATCCAAATGCGATGGTGACTGAATTAAATGGTGAATATGCTTTTGCAAATAATCCAGTTGGTTTTAATTATAACATCTCAGCACTGAAAGACGGTGATTATCTAAATGGTATCACAACTTCAGATTTACTTGCTATGCAAAAACATATTGCTGGATCTCTATTATTCGATTCTCCTTACAAGGTGATTGCAGCTGATGTTAATAATGATCAAAAAGTATCTGTACTTGATATCATTGTATTGAGAAATGTCATCCTTGGAATCTCAAGACGATTTAGTAATAATACCAGTTGGAGATTTGTTGACGAAGCCCAAAACTTCGAAGACATTAATTCTCCATGGCCGTTTACGGAGATCTTGTCATATAACGATCTAGACAGTGATCAGATGACTGAAGACTTTATTGCAGTAAAAATTGGTGATGTCAATGCGACAGCAACTGCCAACAGTTTTGACAATGCTAAAACACGTACTGAAGAAACATTGGATTTAGATGTTGCTGATTTAGAATTTAGTGAAGGAGACAGAGTTGTCATTCCTGTCAATTCTTCATCGTTTGAAAGTATTGTCGGGTTCCAATTTACGCTTGAGCATAAAGGCTTAGTATTTGAAACTATAGAAGCAGTGTCAATTGATATTGCCAAGCAGAATGTAGGTATTCATGATGATGCTATTTCTATCAGTTGGGAAAGTTTAACCGAACAGTCTACTGATGATGTATTGTTCAATCTAGTTTTCTCTGCCACACAAACTGGCAAGCTGAAAGAGTCAGTCAATATGAACTCTTCAATTACAAAAGCTGAAATTTATAAAGGCTCAGATATAGAAGTGATGAATCTTGAATTGAGTATTCAAGATAATTTACCAAGTGTTGTGGTGTTGAATCAGAATGATCCGAATCCATTTGTAGATCAAACTGTTATTAGTTTTGTTTTACCTCAGGCAAGTGATGCGACCTTAAGCATATTCAATGTCGATGGTAAGGAATTGAAAAAGATAACAGGAAACTTTGTTAAAGGCCTTAATGAAGTCATTGTCAAAAGAGATGATATGGATATGGCTGGAGGTATAGTGTACTATCAACTACAAGTTGGAGACTTCACAGATACGAAGAGAATGATGGTCGTTCAATAGAGACCCAATTCTTTAGACATAAAAAGGGACTAGTCGACATGGCTAGTCCCTTTTTTCATATTTTCTTTTTTATTTACTTTCTTTGACATCTCTCAGTCTAAACGCTAATAATTTTTCTCAATTTATTCCATTATCATTAGGGAATCTTACTAATCCAGTCGATTTGTATTTAGAAGAAAATAATTTTTCTGGAAACATTCTAGCTGAACTTGGCATGCTCTGCAATGTGGAACAATTTTACTTAGGGTCCAATCAGCTATCTGGTCCAATTCCGCCTGAACTTGGAAGTTTAAAAAAAGTGGATGCCTGTCTCTTATACTATAATAATATCAGCGGCCCTATTCCATCAGAACTTGGACACTTAAGCACCGCTTCTCTTTTCACTTGGATGGGTCAATCAACTGACGGGCACGATTAGGGTAGAGCTTCAAGGATTTACATCTGCAGATTACCTATGGCTAAGCGACAAATAAATTAACAGGTAATATTACCTCTGCATTAGGAAATTTATTTAATATCGAGTCTTTAGGATTGAGTGAAAATCAATTGACTGGATCGTTGCCAGAAGAAATTGGATACTTAAAATTGTTCGAATTTGAAATTTATAATAATGATCTATCTGGTAGCTATCCCGAAACTTATCAAAATCTGTGTAATACCTTAAACGCGTTTAGTAATAGTAATGAAATAGTTTCGGATGGGAATAACTTCTATAGTCCTTGGACCTCATTTTTGTGCTGCCGGCTCTGGAATGTATTGCAGTAGCTCTCTTATTCTAAATGGCAATATTCCTCAGGGAACATATCAAAGATCAGATTGGATAGAATCAGATGGTATTGTTCTAAGTAATACACTTGTAGAATTTAAAGCCAGAGATTTTATCCAATTGAATTCTAATTTTGAAGTCAAAGCAAATGCTACTTTCTCCACGAGTAAAAGTACGTGCAATTAAATTCCATCGTTTTGATATATGTCCGTTTAAAGTCAATTATACCAGATATAAATATTCCATTGATCTTATAGCAAAATTAGCTGTTTATGCACGTATGTTATTACTTTTGCAGACTAATTGAAAATGACGATGAACTATATACCAATTGATTATAATGAAATAACAGAATTATCTAAACGAGATTTAGCTTTTATCAATCAAGATGAAAAACTGAATAAGTATGTCAATGCTTGGCCGAATGAAGAAGCATTTAAGCAAACTATTGAAGCTAAAAGCAATCATCAGATAGATCGTAGGCTATTGGTCAATGTGCTTCGAGAGCAATATGCGAAAACTCAAACGAGTGAATCAACGACTCAGAATATAGATTTCTTATTAAAGGAAAATACATTCACGATTATCACAGCTCATCAGCCATCGTTATTCACTGGGCCTCTGTACTACATTTACAAAATTGCATCCACTATAAATTTGACGCAGCGACTTAAGAGTCGATATCCTGAGTATCAATTTGTACCTGTGTTTATCTCAGGTGGTGAAGATCACGATTTTGAAGAGATTAACCATTTACAAGTTTATAACAAACAAGTCAACTGGCAAAATACTGAATCAGGTCCTGTAGGTAGAATGTCTTTAGACGGAGTCAATGAAGCATTTGAGCGATTATCCGAAATCCTAGGTCAAGGAGAATCTGCACTCGAAATTGTGTCCATCATAAAGGAGGCCATTTCAAATGCAAAAACGTACGCAGATATAAACTTTAGTATCGTTAATTCTATATTTAAAAAGTTTGGTCTCGTCTATATAAATATGGATCATGCAGATTTAAAGAGAGCATTTATTCCAATCATTAAAGATGAACTGATAAATCAAACTTCCTTTTCAATAGTCAATAAGACTATCAGCGAATTAGAAACGATAGGCTTTAAAGGTCAGGCGACTCCACGTGAAATTAATCTCTTCTTTCTAGAAAATGGTGTTCGCGAGAGAATTACATTTGAGAATGAGCGCTACCAAACAAAAAACGGGAGTCTATCATGGTCGAAGGTCGAAATACTCTCACTAGTTGATGAACATCCAGAAAAGTTTAGTCCAAATGTTTTATTGAGACCACTTTATCAAGAGACGATATTACCTAATCTCGCTTATATCGGTGGAGGTGGAGAAATCGCTTATTGGACAGAACGAGCTGATCAATTTAAGCATTATGCAATCCCCTTCCCTCTTTTAATTCGACGAAATTCAGTGTTGCAAATCAGTAAAGGAAATCAGAAACAGATTGGTAAAACTCAATTAAAACTGAATGATTTTATCCAGCCAGAACAGAATCTAATACAGTATTTTCTTGATGCATTTGTAAAAGAAGATATTGACTTATCTAGTTATAAGCATACAATCCAAAGTACATTTCAAGAGATGGCAGAAAAGGCAAAGTCAATCGAAGAGCCCTTATCAAAATATGTCCTAGCAGAGTCATCCAAACAAGTCAAAGCTATAGATAACATCGAAGCAAAACTTAAAAAAGCATTGAAATCCCAAAATGAAATTCAACTCAACAAGTTATCATCAGTCCGTCAAAAATTATTTCCTAATGGAGGACTACAAGAACGCTATGATAATTTTACGATGTACTATGCTGCTCAGGGACAAGATTGGATAGATTCCTTAGTAGAGAATTTGGACCCTCTTGAGAGAAAATTTCTGCTAGCGGTGGAAGAGTAGATCTTTCTGGATTGGTTACAGATCAAAAACAATAAAGCCAAAATAGGATGATCTTGCTACATGCTGTTTGGAAATATTGACTCAGCATATACATTCAAGTGGATAAATTACAATGCCGTTTAGCTAGTGTTCTTCATACAGCGATATCGATTCTTTTACTTTTTTTTTATATCACATGTGCCATGATTTGGGTTTAAATACTTGACTTTTTGTCATTTCTCAGACTCACGAAGACCAACAACAGTGATTGATATAGAATTTATTTAAAAACCCAATATTTCTGTAAAGTAAAATTGAAACCAAAAGCAACAAAAGCATCAACAATAAGTCTTGATATTTTATAATCTAGACCGATGAATTCTGTTAAAGCATAGGTTCCTCCAGCTTTCAAAATGATGCTACCCATTGCGACTATGATATATTTTGGAATTTGTGTTTTCTTTGGCTCTTCCCGTGCATCAAAGGCCCAATATCTACTAATTGTATAATTCACAATAGCACCGACCACTCCACCGATTGCAATTGAATAGACATAATGAATCCCAAAAAACTCCGTTAAGAAGACCATGGTACCATAGTCCACCAAACCACCGATAAAGGCAGCAACTTGCGATCTTGCAAATACGGTTATTAAGGAATCTTTTTTCATGAATTGGTACCGAACATATTCACTTTGCTGCTTTTGCCTTTCTCTCTTCTAAATCTCGGATGTCACCCAATTTCATCACTTTAACTGAGTCAATGAGGTTTATTAACATTAAAATCCCAGATCCAACTAAACCGAAAATCTGAAGTATCCCAGGTAAGTATATTTCTGCTATCATAAAAAGTGATATGATAATACGTAGCTCAGTAGGGCCCATCATACCTGCATCGATTACATAGACATTTGCAATCTTATAGCGCATCAATGACACAATCATAGAGCCTCCATATGCCACCACAAATATGTAAGAAATAATCTTATAATCAGGAAAGTAAAAATAAAATCCAAGTCCAATAATACATATACCTATCCAGTCAGCATTAATATCTAATGACCATCCATACCACTTACGAGGTGTATTTCTATAGTAAGCTAATCGTCCATCGAGTGAGTCTCCAAACCACTGCACTGCAAATCCAAATACTGACAACAGTAACCACCATTTATCTTGGACCGCCAATATGAGTCCTCCAAATATAATTACACTCCCAAATAAACCGATCGCAGTTAATAAATCAGGAAAGACCCATTTGGGCATGATCTTACATAAATATTCTATGGTTGTAAATTCGAGCTCTTTGAGTATGTTCTTTCTTTCGCGACTCGCTCTGATACGTTCTCCTGCAGTCGTTGGTTTTGATTCCATGTGATAGTTTTTGACTTTAAATGAACAATACAAAGTATCATCTCCAAAAGAAACGTTAAAGAGCTTAATTTAATTTGAATTGAAGCGTAATTTGAGGTCTACACAAATAAAGAAGATGAAGTAATTTATACTATAGTTCTCTATTTTATCACAAAAAGATCTAATAGATCATCTATTCGAGGCTTTAGATTCTTGCGATTGATGATAAAATCTAAAAATCCATGATCAAGAAGGAATTCTGAGGTCTGAAAGCCTTCAGGCAAGTCCTTTTTGATGGTTTCTTTGATAACTCGAGGCCCTGCGAAACCGATTAAAGCCTTTGGCTCTGCGAAGTTTATGTCACCTAGCATTGCGAATGAAGCTGTGACTCCTCCTGTAGTTGGATCCGTCATAAATGAAAAATATGGCAGCTTTGCTCTAGAGAGTTGAGCCAATTTTGTGGATGTTTTTGCCATTTGCATTAATGAAAAAGCAGATTCCATCATACGAGCACCTCCAGATTTAGAGATTATCATGAGCGGAGATTTGATCTGTATGCAATGATCCACCGCTTTTGATATTTTTTCTCCGACTACAGAGCCCATAGAACCGCCAATAAATGTAAAATCCATTGCAGCGATGGTAATAGGCTTTTTATTTACCTTTCCTGTTGCTACTGAAATTGCATCTGGCAAGTCAGTCCTTTCATAGGCTTGATCTAGTCTTTCTGAATATGATTTTAAATCTTGGAACTGTAGGAAATCCTTTGATCTAATATTTTCATATAGTAATTCATATTTACCATCAAATATTAAATCAAAATAATCATGTGATCCAATTCTGGTATGATAATCACAACTAGGGCAAATGAAGTAATTTTCACTTAGCTCTTTGAATGTATTCGCCTTTCCACAATCCTTACATTTATGCCATAATCCATCGGGAGCTTCCCTTTTGGATTTGGTTTTTGTTTGAATTCCGTCTTTCAATCTCTTGAACCATCCCATTTATACAGTTTTAGTGAATAATAGGAGCTTAGCTCTGGGGGGTTAACGCGATAAATGTAGACAAATTAGACTATACTTCGAGTTCAATTTCAGGATTGATTTGAAATAATTTAATCTAAATATGTGATCGTCAAGTTTCTAAGCAACATGTCATAGTTTTCTTCTAAATTACCTGCACTATTTGCAGCAAAAGTGGTGAAATTGGACCCACTAAACTGAACAAAATCTGTCCAATAAATAAATTCTTTATTGACAAAAAAGTAATACGAATCATCTATCTTTCTGATTGTCAATAGATTAGTTATTGGATTTAAATCGTTTACTTCCTTAAAATTTAACAGAAAGCCATCATTTGAGAATCCATTTGAATATTGGAAGCTTCTTTCCTTGTTTACAAGGATATATGCAGCATTATTGAAATTCAAACCACCCCATGAGAATCCTGCACGAGACAATCCATTATTGTCAATTTCAAACTCTATTTGAAAATTTCTTCCCGTATCTATAAATTTTGAGGTACTTAATTCGCTTGATTCTTTGACAACTAAAATTGTATCTGTAGCTAGATCTTCAGTGTAAGTTCTATTGATATTTACCCAATCTGGAAAAGGTGTATTTTCATCAAATAATTCATCAATGTAGTATTCTTTTCTAGTTCCGCTATAGTTCACGGCTACACCTCTATCCTCAGGAATTGGACTCCCTCTCATGATGCTCCCCCATTCTCCGTTATTCAATACGACATTTCGATGAAGCCTTTGCAAGACACAATGCCCTAATTCATGGAAGATAAGTTGCTCCTTTCCTGTCGAAGACAGATTCTCCCATACGGTTTTTTCAATTTCAATACTATTGTCTGCAAATCTGCATACTCCAGCGGCGTTATCCACTCTAGTGGGGCCGAGCAAAATTTCGAGTCCAGTTTCTTCAAAATCAAAGGTGATTCCTCTTTTAGCAGCTTCTTCCTCAAATGAACGAACAAAAGGACGCGATTCTGGAAAAACCTCTATTTCTGCTTCATCTGCTGAACAAGACATTAACAAAGAAAGAATCACAAGAGCGAAAATGGAAAGAGACTGATTCATGTGATTAAAACGCTAATTCAAGAAAGAGCGTATATATAATAATTCAAAATTACAACATGAAATTTTGACTTATATGCTCACAGAGCGGTATATCTGTATATGGTCCATGAAGAGTGTAGAAATTCATATTACACTCGATAGAAAATGAGAGGTCAGAGACCTTCACTTGTAGTTCTTTGAAACCTAATTCAGCAAAAGATCTCGGACCAAATGCCGTTTAGTTTGTATTTTCAATAGAGCGATTTCCATTCTTTTACTTTTTATATAAAATACATTTGCACGATCTTACAAAAAATACCGCCAAATAGGACTTTTTACTTATCATTTACCGTGGCACTTCACACCACGCTAAATGACGACGCCCTTTCAGGCCTTTCAGGGCTTAGATTTTGCATAACTAAACGGTATTGCTCTCCGAAAACTTGCGTTATTCAACAAGGAATCAAATACCTGATTTTGTGCACTATGATTTACACACCTTTGAAGAACTTGTTTTTCCATTAGTAAAAAGATAGTTACATTAGGTGCTTGAATTAAGCAAAATGACTTATAAAGAGACGATTGATTTCTTATATACACAATTACCAATGTATCAGAAGTCAGGTAAATCTGCTTTCAAAAAAGACCTGACAAATATCAAAGCACTTTGCAATAGCTTAGGAAATCCTCAGGACAAATTCCCTACAATTCACATCGCAGGGACAAATGGTAAAGGGACAACGTCTCATATTTTAAGTGCTTTATTCCAAACTGAAAAATTAACTGTAGGTTTATATACATCACCTCACTATAAAGATTTTAGAGAACGAATAAAAATCAATGGTCAATATATCAGTCGCAAAGCAGTCATAGAATTTGTAGAATTAATATTGCCAACATTAAAGACAATTAAAGCTTCATTCTTTGAAATCACCGTTGCACTGGCATTCTACCATTTTAATCAAAAAAAAGTAGACATCGCTATTATTGAAACTGGCCTTGGTGGAAGACTCGATTCTACCAATATTATTTCGCCTGAACTTTCTGTGATTACAAATATTAGTCTAGACCATACGGATATGTTAGGCAATACCCTTACATCAATTGCCAAAGAGAAAGCTGGTATTATAAAAAAGAGAATACCAGTCTTGATCGGTGAAAAGCAAGCTACGGTTAAAGAAGTATTTCTTAAAAAAGCCAAAAAGAAAAACAGTAAATTATCTTATGCACAATCAGTTTGCCAGATTAAGCTGATCAAAGAAAATCTCACCATAAGTCAATATGATATTAAACTGCAAGAAATATCACTCAGATTAAAGTCAACAATTACAGGTCCATTTCAAATCAAAAACATTAGAACAGCACTGAGTGCTTATGCCATCTATAAAAATTCAAAAAATCAAAAAATAGAAAAATCAGTTATTAAAAAGTCACTAGTGGACATACACGACTTGACGAATTATATGGGGCGATGGCAAGTGAAACGTAGATCGCCACTCACGATTCTTGATAGTGCACATAATGAAGCTGGAATAGATTATGTCGTCAGACGCTTATTGACATTTAAGAATCAAAACTTGCATATTGTTATTGGTTTTGTAAAAGATAAAAATTGGAAATCTCTACTAGCTAAATTCCCACAGGGCGCTCAATATTATTTTTGCACAGCTCAAATTAGAAGAGCACTAGACGGAGTAGAATTAAAAACATTTGCTGAATTAATCGGCTTGTCTGGCAGATCATACACCACTGTCTCTGGTGCAGAACGTGCTGCATTAACGAAGGCAAATAGTGGAGATGTTATATTTATAGGGGGCAGTACATTTGTGGTATCGGAAGCCTTGTGATTCTATTAATTCGAAAGTTCTATTTTTATAAATCACTACTTTAATTAAGTAGTTATATAAATATCCCAGTGTGACGATCGACTATTTAGGCCTAATTTATCAACATGAAGAATCATAACATTTAACTATAAACGTAATATCACAAGCTCAATAGTCAAGTAAATTATATGCCTTACTCAACAATTAAATTATATTCTTTGCCAAAAGAAAGGTAGATTTAACAGCTAAACTCAAACGATACATCATGGTCGAAAAAATGATGAAAAGCATCGAAGAAAAGTATGGCAACCCTTTTCAAGAGTGGGTCGATATAGTTAAATCTTCTGGCTTGGAGAAACACGGAGAAATGATGAAACTCTTAAAGTCAGAGTACGGCTTTACTCATGGCTTTGCGAATCTTGTTGTCCACAAAGCAAGAGAATCCCATACTGGCCCTCCAAAGACTTCTGATTTAATTGATGCGCAATATGGAAAAGGCAAAGAAGGCTTACGTCTAATTTATAATGCCTTAGTGAAAGAGATAATGAAATTTGGTAAGGACGTTGAGCTTGCTCCCAAAAAAACATATGTTAGTCTTCGGCGCACCAAACAATTTGGCTTAATTCAACCAAGTACAAAAACACGGCTTGACATCGGAATTAATAACAAGGGAAAAGACACAACTGATCGACTTGAAGCTTCCGGTAGTTTTAATGCGATGGTCAGCCATCGAGTTAGAATAACAGACACGAATCAAGTCGATACCGAATTAATCAAATGGTTGAAAGAAGCCTACGAAAAAGCATAAGGTCAATTCATACGAAAGAAATATAAAACTATATCCTTGGTATCGATCGCTCACAGCGGCGATGGCATATCTTCCTGTATTCTTTTTATTCTTTAATAATATCGTGTCTTTGCAAGAGGTCTTGCTACTTGAATCGGTTTATTATATCAGTGTTGTTTTTATAGAAGTTCCTTCTGGTTATTTTTCTGATAAAATAGGTCGAAAGAAAACACTCATTATTTCTTCGATTTTATTTATACTTTCTTATTTGGTTTTTGGATTGTCTTACAGTTTCATGACTCTCGCAAGTGGACAAGTGCTTTTAGCGGCTGCCATTTCTTTCAGATCAGGTACAGACACTTCCTTTTTTTACGAATCTATAGTAGATGCCGGCAAAGAAGAAGAGTATGGTCAGAGAGAAGCAAGCGTCCAAAGTTGGATCCAAATTGCAAGTGCTATTGCAGTTTTAATTGGTGGATTTCTAGGATCCATCAATTTATATTTACCATATTATTTATCTGCGGCCATTGTCTCTCCAGCACTAATTGTCTGTTTTTATTTTACAGAACCTGGCTTGAAACAAAAGGAATCCGAACCATTTTTTAAACAATTATTAATTTGTTTTCAATATTTAAAAAATCCACAATTGTTATGGCTTTTTATTTTTTCTGTCTTGATGTACGCCATGACACACATACCGTATGAGTTTTATCAGCCATATTTAAAGTTACTAGAAGCGAGGGGTGATCTGGGCATTATGGATGCAGCCATTGCATCAGGTCTTTTATATGCAGGAACGCGATTTATTGCTGCATACGCAGCAAAGATGAGTGTCACATGGACAGAACGATTTGGTATTTATAAAGTCCTCTTTGTAGCGATTATCATCCAAGCATTTATCATTGGAATGTTAGGTACAGTACTCAGTATGTATATTGTGCTGGTGGTGCTATTCAGAAATTTTTCTATGATGATGACGTCTGCACCAATTAATGCTGTCATCGCTCCAGTTGTCCATGCGAATCAGCGAGCAACTTATTTTTCGATTCAAAGTCTTGCATATCGATTAAGTTTTGCAGCAACATTAATTTTCTTAGCATTACCATTTGGAGATGGCCACGTTACAGATTGGCCAGCTTTGGCGTGGATGCTGAGAACATCACTATTCGCAGCTGTGATTTGTATGATTCTTTTATTTATAAAAGTACCAAAGGCATAAACCTCGTTCTCATAAATCGTGTGCAAGATAGGTTAATGGTATGTAGCATTATAATCCTGATATCTTGTATAAAAGGAGCTACATTACTTTGGCTAAATTATATATCTTTTCACAATCTAAATACCATGAAACCAGAAACAGTTATTCAGCAGCAAGTAGATGCTTACAATAATAGAGACATTGAGGCTTTTGTCTCTTGTCATTCTCCTACGATAAAATTATATAATTTTCCTAAAGACTATCCGTTCTGTAATGACCTCAAACAGCTGAGAAATATATACACGGATATTTTTGATCAGTCCCTAAATTTACATTCTAAAATAATGAATAGAATTGTCATGGGAGACACTGTGATTGATCACGAGTTGATTACGGGTAGAAAAGGTGTAGATCCATTTGAACTCATTGCTATTTATGAAGTAAGAGATGAATTCATTGTAAAAGCTTATTTTAAGCGTTAATCGTCTTCAACATGATGTGTAAGATTTTTAAGATGGACACGATCTGATCTTCAATTCTTAATATCCTTATTATTTTATAAATCGTATGCAAGACAGATAATATTAACGCATTAACATCGTCTGCAATATCCAAATAAAATAAAAGACCCACACCAAAATGATGCAGGTCTTATTATGTAGTCTTGTCACTGATCAAAAGTGACATCTCTTTCTTTACTGAATGCGCTCCATTACAAACTCCACTCTTCTATTCAACTGTCTTCCTCTCAATGAGCTATTATCTGCTATTGGCTTAGTCTCTCCAAAGCCTTCGTACTCCATTCTACTTGAATCTACGCCTCTTGACACTAAATATTCGAAACAAGCTAGTGCTCGCTCTGTAGATAATCTCAAGTTTTGTGCAGCAGGTCCTGTGCTATCCGTGTGACCACTGATCACTAATCTGTAGTTCGGATATCTCTGTATTAAATCAGAAATAGAATTCAGATATTGATACGACTCTCTGGTAATAACATCTCTAGCAGTTTGGAATTGGATCGCTCTCATCGCAATCTCCAGAATATTAGCTTCTTCAATTGTGATATAACCATCGCCAGACTGCGGCGCATAAGTTGGTTGAGAACTCGAAGGTTGAGTTGGCGTAGTCACAACTGGTGCCTGAGTCGTTTCAGGACAACCATTATTTGAAACTGGTCCTGCTATATTAGGACAATTATCTCTATTATTTGCAATACCATCACCATCAGAATCTGGACAACCATTATACACTGATGGGCCAGCTTCGTTTGGACAAGAATCATCAATATTGGCAACACCATCATTATCACTATCAGGACAACCACCAGTAGCCGCTGAGCCAAATTCATTTGGACAACGATCATCTCCATCTAAAATACCATCTGAATCAGCATCTGAGGTTTCAGGACAACCATTATTTGAAATAGTACCTGCCGTTTGTGGACATTGATCATCTGGATCAGCGACACCATCCCCATCTGTATCAGGACAACCACCTGTAGCGACAGAGCCTCTTTGATCTGGACATCTATCTTGACTATCTAGCACACCATCTCCATCTCGATCATCCGTATTGGACGAATCTGTAGGACATCCTCTATTACTTACAGGTCCTGGTTGATCTGGACAATCATCGATTGCATTTCTAATACCATCGCCATCGTTATCATCTTCCATTGGACATCCATTATTTGAAATGGCACCTGCCATGTTAGGACATTCATCATCATTATCAGAAACGCCATCACCGTCTGAATCCGGACAGCCTCTAGACTCCACAGGTCCCGCAGTTTGAGGACATCTATCTTCATAGTCAGGGACACCATCAGCATCTGTATCAGGACAACCGTTTAACTCAGTCGGCCCAGCATCTTGCGGACACAGATCGACATCATCGGTTAATCCATCACCGTCTGAATCGTTTTCATCTGTCATTTCTTTTTCCATTTCTTTTTCCATTGGTTTCTTACCGAGCATATAAATAAATCCTAATCCATGATGAAAATTATCACGATCATTACTTAGGGATTTTCGATATTCAGATTGGAAATTGATAGATGCTCTGGGATCCATTTTGATATTTATTCCAAGACCTACAGGCACCTGAGCATTGAATTCCCCAATTGTTTCTGCTACACCACCAATACCCAACAAAGCGTAAGGACTAAATCTACTGTTTTGTAGAAACTCATAATTGACCTTTGCATCTAGTCCAAAGATCGTTTTGTGAAATGGATCATCGATCATCAATACGCGATCATGACTTTGAACAACACCAATCTTCAGTGGCACATTAATACTGAGATTAGGCGTTAAGAATCTATGATATCCAATTTCAAATCCAGGATGATAGGACGTGAAATCAGTAAATTCTCCACCATTAAATGTTTGATAATCCATGACTAGGCCTTTGAAAGACAGACCATTTTTGATCTGAGCATGCAAAGAAAATGAGCCTAAAACACAAAAAAACAAGACAACGAGTAAGCCTTTTTTCATCGGTAATTTATTATAAGACAGTAATTTAAGTCTGTTGTTTTCAATTTCAAAATGAAATTACAACATAATCATCAATAACATTATGAATTAGAGCAATATGTTCTAAATTGAAAATGTAGATGTTACATCATTTTACTTAAGAGACTACGTCACGAATATACGGATTGATCAACTAGCTTTACGAAAGTGATTCAAAAAATCCATTTATCGTGTTTTTCTTGACATTATTCCAAGCAAAAAACCTGCCATTCATGCTTATATACACCCCATTCTCTAAAGTCTGAGCAAATGCAATGGAGCTTCCTAAGTTAAAGAACCCATCAGATGAAGACCCAAATGCATACGGAATCATGGCTCCGGTCAGTACGATCGTCTTGTTTGGTATATCAGCTTCTGCTATGATTTTTGCTGTGATTGCCATCGTATCGGTCCCGTGAGTAATCACAATATGTTTGTGAGCAGAAGACCGACATTGGTGTACAATGATCTCTCTGTCTGCTTCAGTCATTTCTAGACTGTCGACCATCATGAGTGTCTTTACATCTATATCTAGGGTGCATCTGCCACGCTGAAACATACTTTGCAAATGAGTATCCTTAAAATACAATTTGCCAGTTAGGAAATTATAATCTTTATCAAAGGTGCCACCTGTTACAAAAACTTGAATCATGAAAAAATAAATGATATGAGAAAAGCCTGTAATGTATAAATACGTATGAAATTATGGTACTTTTGTTTTGAAAAATAATTGAGTATATGTCAACAGATTACACACACTTTTTATCAGATCAGATTAAGTCTCTAGGTGAATCAGCGACTTTGAAAATGTCATCACTTGCAAGAGAGTTACAGTCTCAAGGACACGATGTTATTTCTTTGAGTATAGGCCAGCCTGACTTTGATACTCCTGAACATATAAAAGATGCTGCAAAGGAAGCATTGGATAAAGGTATTACTAGTTATACACCAGTACCCGGTCTATTAGAATACCGTCAATCAATAATTGAAAAACTAAAAAGGGATAATGGCCTAGACTATAATCTCAAGCAGATCGTCGTGTCTAATGGTGCCAAACAATGCATCGCAAATATTTGTCTTGCACTTTGTAATCATACTGATGAGGTCATCATATTCACGCCATACTGGGTGTCATATATTGAGATTGTAAAATTTGCTGGAGGAAAACCTGTCCTCT
>ENA-ORXT01002472-ORXT01002472.1-marine-metagenome-genome-assembly--contig:-NODE-2472-length-22158-cov-3.871020_pt1 | contig 22158 bp, 13 predicted proteins | sample MGYA00237868_ERZ511482 | MGnify/ENA metagenome assembly ERZ511482
AATTCCCTATCCCAATTCTTAGTAACTTTTTGCCTAATAGAAGCTTCTTTAGCTAGTAGATACGAGCGTGGATTAATAAATAATTGGAGTTCATGCAATAAAGAGCCAAACAAAATGCTAGCCGATATAAACGAACGAGGTTATGGTGCTTATCTATTGTGGAAGGGTGATTCTGCTGCCAACATTATCTACAAAGATGATATTCTTGCCCCAGAAATTTTATCTCCAGATCGTTTTTATTCGATTTAAGATGCTGTTTTGATTTGGTGGGGTTGCACTACAAATTATAAAAATGCAGACCGTTTCCTTACCTCAATTAAATCTGACTTCAAATAGCAATCTATAGGCAAAGATAATCGATCGCCTTCCTTATTTTCGCGCCTCGGCAACACCACAAAAGAAATCAATATATTCTGGGTGTCCGTTAGGAAAAACAAAGTTAAGAATTAAAGGATCTTCGTTATCTCCCGCATCTCCAGGACCCTGTAATACTTTAAGATCGTTAGGATTACTACGGTCTATTTTTAATGCCTGACGATTCTTAACTTCGCCACCGCTACTGTCTACATAAACAATTACGTTACCCGTGTTAAATTCTTTACCCAATGCTTGAATTAATTCCAAGAAACCGCGATCGCTTCCTCCTCGTTTAAATTGAATTTGACCATCGTTTTCAACGGCTTTACTAGTTACTGTATCCCCGACTCCGACTATGGTAGGCATGATTGCAGGATCGAAGTTATCTTGAACTAATTTAAGTAGTGCAGCCTGTTCTCTAGGTGCTTGCCTAGCGTTAAAATCTTCACCAAGAGGATAACTACCTGTCTGTAAAAAATAGTAGTGATTGAGAATGACCAAAACCCCAACTTCTTTAATACCACCCCGTAGCATAAACTGAAAATCCGTCGTCCCAGAATCTTTTCCCTGAGATGGCTGCATGATTTCTTTTCCATCCTCATCCCTACCCAAATTGGGAGCATAGTGAACAAAAAATGAATCCCTTAAGCCTTCCTGCTGTGCCTCTGCTAATAAACGATCCATAAAGGATTTAATTTCTTGCTGTAAGTCGGCATATAGTTTGGGAGTATCTTTAAGTACTTCGTGGAAGACATTTAAATTGGCGGTGGGGGACACCTTATTATCTAAAACCGTAGCTTCAATATATTTTGATAATTTTGTCTCATCTAAACCGTATTTCGGCTGTTCCCCTATGCCTCGCAAACAGGCTGCTATTTTATTCGGGACGACTTTTAGAAAAGCCATTTCTTTGTCGCTAACTCCAGGATGAGATACATCGCCATGACAATTTTGCCACTGCACTCCACCGCCAGCTAAACCTTGGAGATAAAAACCTTTATCTTTAGGTGTTTGAGAATCGCCAAAAGTTTTGTCAACAATCCCATTAACTCCTCGCTTACCAATGTGTTCGCCATTTGTTAAAACGTAAAAATGTTTACCCAAAGACTTTGCTGCTTCAAGATATCGCTTTTCTATAGTTCGCGTCAGAGGATCTTTGACTAAACTCATGCAAACACCATCAAGATCTTGAATAATTAAGATATTGTCCTGTTTAACTAACATCTGACTTAGACTTTGATGATCGAGAGAAAGCGATCGCATATTTAGGGGATTATCTTTAACAGCCATGAGAAGATATATATCAAGAATTTCTAACTAATACCATTCATTCAACCATACATAGATGAATTTAAAATTTCCCACGGTAATTTTCTTGAGTACTGTTCTGGCAGGACTATTTTTGATTAACTATCCCTATAAGTTAACCAGTCTTGCCGAAGTTACAGATATTAGCAGCCAAGAAATTATAATCGATCGCTTTAACCAAAACGACGTTATTTATTTAGGGGAAAATCATAATGATCCAGAAGATCATGCTCGACAGTTAGAGATTATTCAACAGCTACAGCAAGATGATAATGATGCCCAGCTAGCAATTGGGATGGAGATGTTTCAGCGTCCTTTTCAACCAATTATAAACCGCTATTTGGCGCAGGAAATCAGCGAAGAAGAGTTAAGAGAACAAACTGAATATGACAGTCGTTGGGGTTTTGATTGGGAATTTTACGCACCCATACTACGTTATGCACAAGTTCAACAAATTCCTGTCATTGCTCTTAATACTCCTGAAGAAATCACTTATAAAGTAGCTGAAACTGGAATAGATAGCCTGGAAGGGAGTTATTTTCGCTATATTCCTCCTTTAGCAGAAATAAAGCTCGATAACCAAGAATATCGTCAAGCAACAGTAGAAATTTATCTACAGCACGTAAAAGATGGACAGGGTAACAGCACGGACTCAAACAACTTCTTTGCAGCACAAGTGTTGTGGGATGAAACAATGGCAGAAGCGATCGCCTTGTATTATCAAAACAATCCTCAATCACAAATAGTAGTTCTGGTTGGCAAAGCTCATGTCATGAAGGATTATGCCATTCCCAATCGAGTAAAAAGGCGCATTCGCGATCGCTCATTTGAACAATTTCGATACTAAGTAAATGGGGTTTATTATTTACTTAGCCCTCAAAGTTACCAAGGTAATTGACTCCCATCCCAAGAAAAGAATTCTCCACTGTCTTTTTGCTCTAAACCTGATATTACTTGGGATAAAAGATTAACCGTATGCTCTACTGCGAATAGTTTTTCTGGGGGGACGTTTTTCTGAAATGGCTGAGAAAGCCTGGTGTCAGTAGTGCCTGGATGTAACGCTACTACAATAGTTTTAGGGCATCTACGACTATATTCGATCGCCGTAGTCTTAAGAAGCATATTTAATGCAGACTTAGAAGCACGATAGCCATACCAGCCACCTAAGCGATTGTCGCCAATGCTTCCTACCTTGGCGGAGATACTGGCAAAAACACTTTTCTGTGTCTTCTTGAATAACGGCATTAGATGTTTCGCAAGCAATACTGCACCAATGCTGTTTACCTGAAAGGAATAAATTAGATTTTTGGCATTAATCTGTCTTAAGCTTTTTTCAGGAGTCAGATCTCCTTCGTGTAGTACCCCAACACAATATATAGCCAGGTGCAGTTCTTGGACAGACTTTTGAATTTGCTTGATTCTGGCTTCTATTTGAGACTCTTGGGTAATATCAACCTGAAGGCATTCTAAGCGATCGCCATGCTGTTTTTGTAAGTCAAATAACTCACTACTTGTTTGATAATTACGATAGGTAGCAAAAACTGTTCCTATATTTGCTTGCTGTAGCAAAGCCTTGACAAAGCCTAAACCTATTCCCTGACTTGCCCCGACGATTAAAGCATTAATGCGATCGATTTCTGCTAGCACTCTTTATTGATTTACTTGATTAAGGACTCATAGGTTAATATAGCAACCATTTACCAAACAAATTCAAAAAAGCCGTACCTAACTAAGTGTTGAGTGCGACTTCATAAGCAAATAAAAAGCAAACTAACTGTTTTTATTTTTAGCTAAGGCTTGATTACCGTAAAATTACATACTTTAAATCAAAAATTCAGAAGATAGTTTTGTCTTTTTTTATACAATTAAATATTTAATTTAAGAAAATATTTAGTTGTTTGCTATCTATTTAACAGGTATACTAAAGCGATAAAATTTTTCTGAATATGGTGTAAGGACAGTAATGAAAAATAGTATTTTAGTAACTCTGGCGGCTTTGAGTATTCCTTGTGCAGTTCAGGCACAAAATGTAGAAGATTATAAAGCATCTTGTGAAGCAGAAGCAGCTTGCAATACTTTTGATGTGACTTATGAAGAGACTGGGTCAGAAGTGGCTCAAAATCGACGTATCAGAACCAGAGAAGGTACTAGTAGAGGTGGCTTATTCAAAGATAACTTTGTTGGTGGTGGTGCTGGTCTATTCTTAGGTGATGGATTAGATTTAGGTGGTCTTGGTCATATATTTGTTGGTACGAGATACAATGAGTACTTCGGCGCTGAAGTTGAATTTACTTTCGGATTTGCTGGATTTGATGGTTTTGGCGGTTTTGCTGGAAGCGATGCAACAGCAACTTTTCTAGGCTTCTACCTTAATCCCCGCTTTGAATACAAATTTGATAATAATATTACCGCCTTTGGCGCTGTTGGTATTGGTTTGAACAGATTTTCTGTCGATACTGATTTTGGTGATGGTAGTGACACTGATTTTGATATTCAATTTAAAGCAGGAGCTATGTTCCCCATCGGCGAGAAGTTAAATGCCTATGCTCAAGGTAGAATTCAAAACACTTTTGATACCTTCGGTATTGATGGTGGAATACTGTTCAATCTCTAACATTTTGATTTTCGTTTGAGTAATATAAAAAGACTCAGTTTCAATATTTTTAGCAAGCTAAGATGTTTTTGCCTTAGCTTTTTTTGTAGCTATCTCAATAAGGCTTTAGTAACTATTGTTAACTTTTATAAAATACCGACGTAAAAGCTAGAATCCTTGAGTTGGCGACCCTAGACTAAAGATTAATGCAATCTAGTATATTTGCATTAATCTTTTAATTATTTAGGAAGTCGTTGTAAAGCATGATTCCGTTGCAGCTAACCTTAAAAAACTTTTTGAGTTACCGAGATGCGACTTTGAATTTTCGAGGACTACATACAGCCTGTATTTGTGGGGCAAATGGTGCAGGGAAGTCTTCCCTATTAGAAGCAATTACCTGGGTGATTTGGGGGAAGAGTCGTGCTGCGGCAGAGGATGACATAATTAATGGTGGTGCCAAGAGCGTCCGCGTTGATTTTGATTTTAGCTGCAATGCTCAGACATACCGCGTGATTAGATCTCGCACTAGGGGTAGAAGTAGTTCGCTAGAGTTTCAGGTGGAAACCAAAGCAGGAAGTTTTCGCTCGATCACTGCTAAGGGTTTGCGGGCGACTCAAGAAGAGGTTATTTCTTGTTTAAAGCTAGACTACGATACTTTTACTAACTCGGCTTATTTACGACAGGGAAGGGCAGATGAATTTATGCTGCGTCGCCCTAGTGAGCGTAAACAAATCTTAGCGGATCTGTTGAAGTTAGATCGTTATGAAGAGTTGTCGGGTAAGGCAAAAGATACGGCTAAAGAGTATAAGGGAAAGATAGAGCAGCTGAGACAAAGCTTGGAGCCGTTGACTGTAGAGTTAACCAAGAGAATAGAGATTACAGCAGAATTGACTCAGGTAAAGCAAGAATTGGCTCAGTTACAAGCAACTCAAGAACAAAGCCGTACAAAATTGGAACAGTTACGAGTAGTTGATTATCAGCGTCAGACTTGGGAAAAACAGCTAACTATTCACCAGGCTCAAAATCATAATTTGACTCAGGATTGCGATCGCATTGCTAGAGATATTAACGCTTTCGAGAGACAGTTAACCACACTAAATACTCTGCTCAAGCAAGAACCTGAGATTGTTAGTGGTTATAATCAGTTGATTTCTTGGCAAGCTCAAGAAAAAGATTTATCAGGCAAGTTTGCTGTTCATCAAGAGATTGATCGGCAAAAACAGCAGTTAGAAAAGCAGCTAGTCCAGAAAAAAAATGAGTTTAATTTGCAAATTAATCAGCTACAAACTCGTCTAGAAAGTATCGAACAGCAAGAACAAGAAAATGCTAAAGTTCTGGCTAAAGTTAAGGATGTCGAACCTGCATTAGTTAAGCTAGAAATAAGCCGTAAGAAATTGTTGGAGTTAGATAAGCTCCAGCAATATATATCTCCTTTACTCAAGCGCAAAAATGATTTGGAGACTAGAATTAATCGCGAAGAAGCCAAACTGTCGGCAAAATTAGATCAACTATATAGTTCGGCTCAAAAACTAGCGAGCGATATTGAAAAAGTTCCCGAAAAACGTAATGAGTTGTTAACAGTAGATGCTCAAATTGAAGAATTAAATAAACGGCGCATATATCAAACTAGAGTCAAAGAAAAAGGTACAGAAAGAAGAGAGTTTCAGACTAAGTTACAGGAAAATCAGCGGATTTATGAAAGACAAATACATGAACTTCAGCAGAAGATTCAAATGTTGTCTAATCCAGACGCGAGTTGCCCTTTGTGCGATCGCGAATTAGATGAACACCATCGTCATCAAGTCATCGATAAAACTAAAAGAACTCAGCAAGAGATAGAAGAGCAAATTTGGGTTATTCGCGAACAACTGTCTACCTGCGATCGTGAAATAAAGCTGCTTATTGCCGAATATCATGAAATATCACAAGAGATTTCTCCTTATGATTCTTTGCAACAGCAATATGGACAGTTGGAAGCTCAATTGTTAGCTACAGAGGAATTATACGATCGCCTACAAGTTACTCAAGAAGAAAAAGATATCCTGGAATTGTCCTTGAAGAATGGCAATTATGCAGAAGAGTTGCAGTCAGAAATAAAGCGGTTACAAGGAGAGTTGCAAACTCTTAATTATGATGAACAAACTCATGCCTTGGTGCGGGGAGAAGTTAATAGTTTACGCTGGGCAGAAATTAAGCAGTCAAGGATTGAGGATGCAACCAAGCGTCAGGCAAAATTAGAACAACAAAAACCTAAGTTAATTAAAGAGATCAATGACCTGCAAACCGCTTTGGAAAAGCTCCACGTTGATTCTCAGATACAACAGCAAATCAATACTATAGAACGACAAATTGAAGATTTAGGTTACGATCGCACTGTTCACCAAGACTTATTAACTTCCCTTAGACAGTCCCAAAGCTGGCAGTTTAAATATCAAGAGTTACAAAAATCCCAGCAAGATTATCCTCAAATTAAAGCTAGATTAATTGAATTACAAGAACTATTAAAAACTAGATTAATTGAAAAACAGGCTAGCCAGTCGCAACTGCAAGATCATCTTAATCAAAAAGCGAATATTAGCGACAATCGCCAAGAAATAGAAACCTTAGAGAAAGAGCTGCATCAGCGTCGCCAACAGCTAGATGAATCAATCTCCCGTAGTGGAAGATTACAGCAGTCAATCACTCAAATAGATAATTTAAAAGTTCAACACAAAGATACTGAAAAACAGCTCAAAGAACACGAAAAACAATATAGAATATATCAAGAATTAACCCAAGCCTTTGGCAAAAATGGAATTCAAGCCCTAACAATTGAAAATATTTTGCCTCAACTAGAAGCCGAAGCAAATCAGATTCTAGCCAGACTCACTGGCAATCAATTCCACGTTCAATTTCTGACTCAAAAAGCTACCAGGGGAACATCCAAGAAAAAGACCAAACTAATCGACACCCTAGATATTGTAATTGCTGATGCTAGCGGTACGAGAGCCTATGAAACCTATTCTGGTGGGGAGGCATTTCGGATCAACTTCTCGGTTAGATTAGCTTTGGCAAAACTACTGGCTCAACGTTCGGGAACATCTCTGCAAATGTTGATTGTAGATGAAGGCTTTGGTACACAAGACTCTGAAGGATGTAATCGATTAGTAGGAGCTATAAATGCGATCGCCTCAGACTTCGCCTGTATCCTGGCTGTAACCCATATGCCCCAGTTTAAAGAAGCATTTCAAACTAGAATTGAAATCCAAAAAGGCGATCGAGGTTCTAGTTTGCAGGTATCTAATTAAGCATCAGTGCAGAACAAAATTTGGCGTTGGTAATTTAATATATGACGTATAAAAGGTTTCGGTTCGTAGCTATTAGCTATTAGCTATTAGCTTTTAAGAAATCCGTATCAGGAAGATGAATCTAATTTTCATACCCTGATTTACCAACGCCCAAAATTTATCGTTTAACACCGCATGTACGCCCACCAAGACAACATGCCTTATTTCTTTTCGCCAATTTCCTACTAAAAAAACTAAAATAGGCATCAACCGTTAAAAGCGATCGTATTTATCCAACTAACCAACTTTATTTAACAACTGGTAGCTAAACAGAGTTCTGTCCTGAACTTAAAACTTTATATTAGCTGTAATAAATTATGTATTTAAAATCTATACTCAAGCCAAAATTATTCAAAAAAGTTTTAACGGGGTTGATGGTTTCGATGATGATCGTCACAACCTCAACTCCTGCAACTAGCCAAAATTCAGAAAACTATGGCGAGGCGTTGCAAAAATCAATTTTATTTTACGAAGCACAGCAAGCAGGAAAATTACCAGAGTGGAATAGAGTCCCTTGGCGGGATGATTCTACCCTCGATGACGGTGCTGATGTGGGAGTCGATCTAAGTAAAGGATGGCTAGATGCAGGAGATAACGTCAAATTTAACTTTCCGATGGCATATAGCGTAACTACTCTAGCCTGGGGAGGAATTGAATATTATGATGCTTATCAAAAATCAGGTGAGCTAGACAATTTATCTCAAAATATTAAATGGGTCACAGATTATCTGCTTAATTCTTTTGCCAATGATAATCCTGGAGAATATGTTCTTTATGGACAGGTAGGCAATGGAAAACTAGATCACAAATGGTGGGGTGCAGCAGAGGTAGTCCATTATGAAATGGATCGACCAACCTATAAGATTAACACTAGCTGTCCTGGTACAGACTTGGCAGCCGAAACTTCGGCGGCATTGGCTTCTAGCTCAATTTTATTTAGAGCTAATGGCGATACAAAGTATGCAGACTTGTTAGTAAACCAAGCAGAAAAGCTATTTGACTTTGCCGATGAATATCGCGGTAAATATTCCGACTGTTTAACAGAAGCCGTACCCTTTTACACTTCCAACAATGGTAATCAAGATGAATTAACCTGGGGGTCAATTTGGCTACACAAGGCAAAACAAGCTCAGAATAAGAACTATTCTGGGGAATATCTATCTTTGGCTGAAGCTGAATATGAAAAGATGGATAAGCCTTTTAACTATACCTACCAGTTTGATGATAAATCCTATGGAATATATGTTTTGTTGGCAGAGGAGACTGGCAAAATAGAGTATCAACGACGTACTGAAGCCTGGCTAGATTATTGGACTAGAGGGTATCAAGGACAACGCATTAAATATACTCCAGGCGGTTTGGCGTTTTTAGTAAAATGGGGTTCATTGCCCCTGGCGGCTAACACCAGTTTTTTGGCATTTGTATATAGTGATTGGCTCAAAAAAGCCCAAGGAGATTCAGCTAAAGCAGATCGCTATCATGACTTTGGAGTAGATCAAATCAACTATATTTTGGGTGAAAATCCTTCACAACGTAGCTACATGATTGGTTATGGTGAAAACTATCCCCAAAATCCTCATCACCGTACTGCTCATGGAAGCTGGTTAAACAGCGTTAAAAAACCAGAACAAACTCGCAACCTCTTGATGGGTGCATTAGTAGGTGGCCCTGATGAATCAGAAAACTGGGAAGACGACCGCAAAGATTGGGTACGTAATGAAGTTGGAGTAACTTATAATGCTGGTCTAACAGGGGCTTTAGCCAAATTGTACCAAGAGTTTGGTGGCGAACCTTTAGCTAAAATATCTTTTCCCGACCGCAATGAATCTGAAATCTATGTAGAATCAAAAGCTACTAACCAGGGCAAGAAAGGTATAAGCATCGATCTGGCGATTATCAATAAATCTGCTGCCCCCGCCCAAGGATTAGAAAATGCTAAGGTACGGGTCTTTTATCAAGTTAAACCAGAACAAGTCAAAGATATATCTGTTTCTGCTGTATCTCAAGACTGTCCTAACCCTCAGGTAAAAGCTAATAAAGTAAAAGAAGATACTTACTATACTGAAGTTAGCTGTAGTAACACTGTGATCTATCCAGGGGGCGATACAGATTATAAAAAGCAAATAGCTTTGACATTGAATACCAATAAGTCAGGAAGTAGCAGCTTATTTGGTAGCTTGAGTGGGATGTTTACTAAGCCTGTCCAAATTACTAAAATTTGCCTATATGATGCAGATGAGCTGATTTGGGAATCAGATTATTAAACTCTTGAAAATAGGGTAGTGTTGCAAAAAGAAGGGATAAAGCTAAAAGTCAAGATAATTTCGCTTTGAAAGTGTCGCCATTTAAAAGGGGTTTTAGATTTCATCGAGCATCAGTCCTAGCTAGTAATTAAATACTACTACATCACTGCTCTAACTTTTTGCAACACTACCCTACTGAGTAGGTCTTCTTGTGTACGTCAATTCCAACGAAAACTTCTTTTCCTTGATATGAAGGCTTCTGTGAGTTGTTTTTCATGAGTAAGCAAATCTCCTTCTTAATCTAATTTTATTTTATGAACGGTTTTTCTCTTACTTACAATTCATCATAAAGACAACACTATCGTATTTTATTGAGCAGTAAATAAATTAGATATTCCCTGTTCAATATTATCTTGCTTTACTAAAGATTCTCCGATTAAAACTGCTTTTGCTCCTGCCTCTTTTACAACATTTAAATCATGAGAAGTATGTAGCCCAGATTCACTTACCACTAAAATATTGCGCTGTTCTAATATATCTTTTCTAGCAGCAAATATGTCTTTAGTAGTTGACAAGCTAACTGAGAAATCTTCTAAATTACGATTGTTAATTCCAATTAGCTCTGTTACTTCAATTGCCAGTACTCGGTCTAATTCTTCTAAAGTATGAACTTCAATTAAAGGAATCATTCCCAAAGCTTTAGTAATTTTAACAAAGTAGTTTAAATCCTTATTTTCTAAAATTGCAGCAATAAGTAATACTGCATCTGCACCTTTCCCACGGGCAAGATATATCTGATAGGGATAAATAATAAACTCTTTGCACAATAGGGGTAAATCTACTTCTTGTCTAATTAAACTAAGATTATCAAAACTTCCCTGAAAAAACTTTTCATCAGTCAATACAGACAGACAACTTGCACCACCTTTTTCGTAGGATTTAGCGATCGCAACGGGATCAAAATTCTGCTTGATCACGCCTTTTGATGGGGAGGCTTTTTTTACTTCAGCAATTAGTGCAGGTGCCGTTTTACCATTGCGTAGTGCAGCCAAAAAATCTTTAGGAGATGATGCTTCTTGTACCTGTTGACGTAGCTGTAGAAGAGGCAAGCGATCGCGCATTTTTTCTACTTCTACTTCTTTATGCCAGACAATTTCTTCTAAAATATTATTTGGTTGAGAGTCAGGAATATCGGACTTGTATTCTACCTCTCCCGTTCTAATCTTGGGATTGGGGTTTCTTCTTCTTATTTGCATTATTTAAGCGATAAAGATAATCTTTGACTGCTTTAAATTTTATAGTAAAGCAACGTTAAAGCGATCTCTCTTTGTTTTTCTACGTTTATTATAGTCTGTTTAAAGATTAATTAATAATCAAACTTTACTAACAAACTTTAAAATCAAACAGGTTTACTAAAGACTAAAAAGTGTTGTTCTGGCAAAAACTCTTTGGTAGTTTGCCATTTTAATCCAACTGCCTTCAGCTCTTTTTTGACCTGCTTTTGGGTCATTTTATGCAAGGGTTTGATCATAATCATGGGATTTTCCTTGCGGTATTCGAGCAAGACTACCCTTCCTCCTGGTTTGAGAGCTTGAACAATACCCTCCATCATTTCTCTGGGATAGGCAAATTCATGATAAGCATCTACCATAAAAGCCAGATCGATACTCTGGGCGGGTAAATTAGGACTGTCTTCCTGTCCTAATATAGTTTCTACGTTGGTAATATTATTTTCTTTTTTAGAATCAGAAATTGCGTCTAACATCTCAGGCTGAATATCTATCGCATATACCTTCCCTTGAGTCACTTTTTGCGCTATGCGGAAACTAAAATAACCGCTCCCCGCACCAACATCAGCAACCACATCGTCACTGTTTAGTTCTAGCTGTTCTACGGTAGCATCTGGCTGCTCCTCTACCTCTCTGCTATGTCTCTCTAGCCACATCATAGCCTGATGTCCCATAACTCCTGCAATTTCTCGCTTCATATAGTATTTACCAATGCCATCAGGGTTATGAATAGCTTTTTGGCGGTAATAAGACGGGGAGTTATCCTTTGCAAAAGCGAGGGGAGTATAGGTGAAGTTGGTGAATAAAAATGCGATCGCAATTATAGTAACAGCAGTACTAATCAGATATTTTCGGTTTATTTTCATAATTATTTTAAAACTCAGTCTCAAAGCGGAGGGTTTTTATGAGTAAGATTGCGTATCATTTACTATAGTTATAAAACTTTAATAAAATACATGATTGCTAATTCCTTTGAATTCAAAGGCTTTAAAAAATTTATTCAAGAAAAAATTCTATTTGATAACGAGCCAACTCCTGAGCTGTTAGGTATTCTCACCGTCTACTTTGTACAGGGAATTTTGGGACTTGCCCGTTTAGCAGTCAGTTTCTTTCTCAAAGATGACTTGGGTTTGACTCCCGCAGAAGTCGCAGCATTAACGGGTATTTCTTCTTTGCCCTGGATTATTAAACCCCTATTTGGCTTTATGTCCGATGGTTTGCCTATTTTCGGCTATCGTCGCCGACCATATTTAATCTTATCAGGATTATTAGGCAGCGTATCTTGGTTGGCTTTAGCATACTTGGTTGATAGTGCTTGGACAGCAACCTTTGTGATTTTGTTAACTTCCCTTTCCGTTGCCATTAGTGATGTGATCGTAGATTCATTAATTGTCGAAAGAGCTAGAGAAGAATCACTATCCCAATCAGGATCGCTACAGTCTTTATCTTGGGGATGTTCGGCTTTGGGTGGATTGATTACAGCCTATTTTAGTGGTCTATTATTACAACATCTCAGCAGCAATCAAGTATTTGAAATTACGGCTACTTTTCCGCTAATTGTTTCCTGCGTTGCTTGGTTAATTACTGAAGAAAAAATCGATCCCAATGATTCAGAATCGCAAATTTCTCCCGTCAAAGGACAAATAAAACAATTATGGGGTGCTGTAAAGCAAAAACAAGTCTGGTTACCCATTGCCTTTCTTTTCACATGGCAGGCTACGCCTACGGCTGATTCGGCATTCTTTTTCTTTAGCACCAATGAATTGGGATTTGAACCAGAATTTCTAGGTAGAGTGCGCTTAGTAACTAGCTTTGCCTCTTTAATCGGTATTTTCTTATTTCAACGCTATCTCAAAACAGTTCCTTTCCGTAAAATCTTAGGCTGGAGTACGGTAATCGCAGCAGCGTTAGGGATGACAACTCTATTGCTAGTCACTCACGCTAACCGCGCTTTAGGTATAGATGATCACTGGTTTAGCCTAGGGGATAGCTTGATTTTAACCGTTGTGGGACAAATTACCTGGATGCCTGTCTTGGTATTGTCGGCTCGTCTTTGTCCCAAGGGAATTGAAGCGACGCTATTTGCTTTGTTGATGTCTATCTGGAATTTATCAGGGTTGCTATCCCATGAGTTAGGCGCATTGCTTACTTCTTGGTTAGGAGTTACCGAAAGTAATTTTGACAAGCTGTGGCTATTGGTAATTATCACTAACCTTTCTACTTTATTACCCCTACCGTTTTTAGGTTGGTTGCCATCAGGAGATCCAGGAGAAGGTAATAATAATGAACTTGCGCCTGGTGAAGCTCCCGTTCATAGTTCAGGCGGATTATCTGAGTCGGGTATTACACCTAATTTAGTTCCTGAATTTGTGGTTAATACACCCTCGGATAAAAATCAGGATTAAATGGAAGTATGTAGGGGAAATATGCCTTGCATGTAAAAAAATAAATAGATGGTAACTACTCAGGTAATTTAAGAAAAAAGAGGAAGTTGACCAGAAAAAATATCAGATAACATTTGAAGTAAATCAAAATTTTGTTTTCTAGCAGTAGAAAAAACCGAACGGATACAAGTAAAATCAACAGCACCCTCCGCAGAACGAAAACCGCCAGAAATTTTCTGTTTGCATTTCATCATTCGTAAATCTCGCTCCGCTTGATTATTGGTGAACGGAACATCGACAGAATCGAGAAAACGAAGCACATCAGACTGAAAATTCTGCAATCGTAAGAGCAGATTGTGACCTACCCGACGCTTCAGTCGCCCTCTATTTCCATTACGGGTTAGAAGTGGTTGAGAGTCGTGAAAATTTAATCCTCTTTGAACAATTGATTGATAAAGTCGAACGATTCGAGCAACTATAGTCTTCGGGATAGTTTGAGGATAAAGGTTTCGGTACTTGTTAGCCAGACATAACAATTGTTTCATTGATCCTGCCCAAGATTCCTGCTCAATTTCGGCTAAAGCTCGGAGTTCTCTTAGATGATGAGCATTACACAGTTGGTGAGTAACACCTGAAATTTGATAATAAGGTTTCCAATGGTCGTGAACGACTATTCCTTCAATTCCTTTCAATGGTTCTAAATCTTTGCGCTTAGTTGCTACTCGATACCAAGTTATCGTTTCTGTAGAAACTGAGTGTAACCAATCGGTCTTTCCTGCTATTTGTAATCCTGTTTCGTCTAGATTTTGACTGCTGCTGTTTTTGCCAATGAACTTAATTGTTTAGTTACGGGAATCACCGCCTCAGCTAATGATTTACTGTAATTAGTAATTGTGCCTTCGCTGATTCGACAACCAAACACATCTTGAAAGATTTCACGTAATCTCTTTTCGGGAATAAAATGCTGATGCTGAAGATAAGCCGATATAGCTTTTAGCCTTGCTCCATATTGCACTGGAGCTTGGACTAATGGAGGAAACTCTCCTTTTACTTTCGTGTGACACTGAGGACATTGCTTAATTTCTACTCTGTGTTCTGTTACTTCTATTGAGGGTTTTGGGATCTCGAATACTTGGCGCTTAATGCTTGAGACTACTGAAGATTTATTGAGGCTACACCCACACTCTTCACAGCTTGATGGTGCTAAATGGTTTATTATTTTATTTGGTTCAAGTACCTGTGTTAAGGTCTGACCTTGATGGCTCTACCAGAATTGCCGTGGTAGACGCTAGATGTGGTGGATAGTCAAGTCAGACAAAATCGTTCATAGCCATGAATATCGAGGGTGAGTCTTTGAAAAAGATGGTCGACATCAAAAATGCCATAACAACGTCGCTTGAGCACTTTAACTCGGTTGTTAAATCCTTCGACAAAGCTACTGGTTAATCGCTCAAAAAAATAGTTGCCGATCTCGTCAAGCCAGGTTTCAATCGTTTTCAAGAAGCTTTCAAACTGGGATATTTGACTTTGGCAGACTCTTTTACACCATGCACGAATCGCACATTTGGCTCCCTTCGGGTCATATAAGCGATCAAATATCTGGGTTAATTCCTCTCTTAAAATATATGCTTCTTTTGTTTTCGGCGAATAGACAAACAGACGTTGAAGCAATTCCCATTCTTGATCGTTCAGCTTCTCCCGAGATTTGCGAAAAGGCCACATTGCACCTTTAATTTGTGCATACTCTTTCTCTGGTAACTTCTTTTTCAACAACTTCAACTCCTGTCCCCGCACTTTATCAGCACAACGACGATAAGCTTTGGCCACATGGAAGCGATCAATAATAATGTGAGCTCGTGGTAGTTGCTCTCGTGCCGCATTGACAAATCCTACGTACATATCTGTACAAACTCGCTTGATAGTCTTGCGAAGACTGAATGGTATAGAAGTTAAGAATTTGACCACAGTTTCTTTTTTCTTATCCGCCAGTACTGCTAGAATTTCTACTCCTTTATCTTTGTCCATTACTGGTGTGGTCACTATCGTCACATAATCTCTATGTCCTTTTTTCAGTGCAATCTCATCAAGTCCGAGGATTTCAATCTGGGAGAATTTTGTCCAATCTACCTTAGTTTCTACCTCACGCTCTAGTATGCCTGTTACTTTCGCTTCACTTATATCTAGCTTTTTAGCTACGTCTACCACTGTTGAATTAACTAAGCACTTGAGCAGCCATTGTTCGTAAGGTTTCGTATTCGGACTCCTCAACTCTTGCCAACTCAGTCTTTGGGTTGTGGTTGGTTTTCCTTTACAATCACGACATTGATATCTTTTTGGTCTCAATTCTACGTAGACTGGTTGCTCGAATATTGGTAAATGTCTTAATCTGATGGTTTGGTCATGGCCATGAAAGTGGGTAATTTCCTGACCACATTTATGGCAGGTTGTACTCTCAAGAGTACTCTCCACAGTAATTAGCCATTCTCCCTTTTTCGTTTTCTCTACTTCTAAGACTCGAACATTGGGTAAATCGAGAGGGATGTGAATCGAATTATCCATCATTTCCACCACAGCTAATTTAATATCTTTATCATCCCAAATTATTCCTCTCTTTGACTATCCACCATATTTAGTGTCTACCACGGCAATTCTGGAAGAGCCAAGATATTTCAATAATGTTGAACTTAAGGCGATCGCTTTTTCGCATGTAATTCAAAGAGTCTATAAGGCAGGGTCACATCGATTTTTTATTGCTAAATTTTTCACTATTAAAGAAGTAAAATATATAACATCTATTTAAAATCTTCCTTAGCACTAATATTAAAAATGCCTTTAAAAAAAACCTTAATTGCTAGCATCTTAAGTGCAGTCAGCTTTGCAGCCATAGCTTTATTTTCCACTACAGCAGTACAAGCCCAAGAAACTAGAATCAGAACTCTTAAAGACTACCTCAACAACTGTATTCCCGAAGATGAGTCAGATGAGGATCTGCCTGAAGAGTGCGATCGTCTTAAAGAAGCTAGAGAATCAAAAAAAGAGAATAATCGACCAAGAGAAGCAGAAAAAACAGGCGGAATTGGTGGCTATGCTGGCGTAGTTTTAGGTGTTTTGTTTCCTGATATTGATGAAGATCGTCCTGTTTTTGCGGGAGAAAACGTCGATCTCAGCACTGGTTTTGGCAGCAGTATTTTTGGTGGAATCAAGTTCAACCGTTATTTTGGTACGGACATTGAGCTTAGTGGTTTTGCAGGGGAAATTGATTCAGATTTAGATGAAGACCAATATTATTTTATGTCTGGTGCATTTCTTAATCCCAGATTTACTTTACCTTTGAATGACAGCAAGAATAGTCTGGCTTTGTTTTTAAGTCCTGGTATTGGAGTATCCCAACTATCTGCCAGCGTAGAAGATGAGGTATCTTCAGATCTAGAAGACGATGATGATGATTTTGATCGTACCACCATTATTGAAGATGATTCTCGCTTTACTTGGCAAATAAAAGGCGGCGTTTCTATTCCCGTCAGCAGTAAGTTTAGTATCATTCCTCAAGTGAGATACGCTAGTCAAACTGGAGACAATGCAGCAAGCTATTTTGGTACAGAGGTAGGAGTCAGGTTTGATTTCTAATCAAGCTCCTGGCTTCTCCTTGATACTGCTAAAAACAAAGAAGCCGAATGAAAATTCACGCATATGCTACGCAGGGAGATATTAGAAAAGTTGCTCAAGAGATCGAACGGGGTATAAATGTAGATATTTGCGATCGAGAATATCCCTGTACGCCTTTAACCTATGCTGCTGGTAGTCCTGATGCCAATTTAGCAATGATGAGCTTGCTGATCGAAAAAGGAGCAGATGTTAACTCCAAAAGCCTTAGTAAAGGTGAATGTACACCCCTGAGTTTTGCTATTGGATCGGGAAACGTTGAGAAGATCAAATTTCTGTTAGATGCAGGGGCAGATATTGCCTATCGCGTTCCTTATAACGGTAGTGCGCTAGTTCATGCTGTACGGGGCAATCAGGACAATTTACTTGAAGTTCTCCAGTTGCTAATTGCCAGAGGGTGTACCGTCGATGTAGATCCAGATAATATTGCGTTATTGATTGCTTCTAGACGGAACAGATTTAATGTAGTGCAATTTTTGGTCGATGCAGGAAGCGATTTGAATCAATTACGGTGGGATAAACTCATGAAGACGATCTCTTTAGGTAGTCTAGCTGAAGTAAAAGACTTACTCGACCATGATGTCGACTTGACGACACGGGATCTTGAACAGCGTACTCCTTTTCTTTTGAGTTTGGCAGCGAGAGACATAAATAAAGCTAAATTACTTTTATCCGCAGGGGCAAACATAGAAGAACGAGGAGCGCGGGAAAAAACCGCCCTGATGTATGTCATAGAGCATTCAGGCAAGCAGAAAAGTAAGATACTAGCCTGGTTAATGGCGAAAGGATCTGACTTAGAGGCAACAGATGAATCAGGTGATACTGCACTGCACTATGCGGTTCGTTTGAATGCGATTAATTATGTCTCTATGCTGTTGAAAAACGGTGCAAATCCCAATGCTAAAAATAATTATGATTTTCCCGTAATAGCTGGAGCATGGAGTGTGACAATGGTTCGCATCTTGGTTGAGGCAGGAGCAAATCTGAGCAGAATTGACGATGAAGTACGTCAGCTATTAACAGGGGTTTATCATCAAACCCTCAAGGCGACAAAAAAAGAGTATTTATCTGGTAGATATCGTCAATTTGGTACAAGTAACCCCGAAGTAATGGAGGTGAGCTTTCAGAACGCTATGATCCGTAGCAATGCCTCAGCAGTCGAAGCCAGAAATATGTTCTCTGACCAAGATGAAAGTTTCCCTGTATGGTGTTATCAACGTTTTGGTAGAACAATTACAGAATTACCCAATGGCAGAGTCATTGAGATTGGGGGCGAACACGAAGACGGTTACGATGCCGATTTTTGTATCTATAACGATGTGGTGGCTTATCAAAGTAACGGTAGGTGGCAAGTCTTTGGTTATCCAGCAGCAATCTTTCCTCCTACTGATTTTCACACGGCAACTCTTGTAGAAGATTATATTTATCTAATTGGCAATCTAGGTTATGTAGAGCAGCGTATCTTGGGGCAAACCCAAGTCTATCGGCTAAATTGGCATACTTTTGCCATAGAAAGAATTGACACGACTGGAAACTGCCCTGGATGGATCTCTCGTCATGAAGCTTATCTTCAAGCAAACAAAATCGAGATCTCAGGAGGAAAAATCTGGCAACAGGTGAACGATCGAGTTGACTATTTAAATAATGATGCTAGCTTCAGCTTAGATTTGGATCGCTTTTGCTGGAGTCGTCACTAAGGAATTTGCTGTCTTTCAATGTAAATATAATTAGCAGATTATTCGGTTAAAGCTTAAGACAAATTAGTATTAAAGCATAATTGATGCTATTTGCGATCTCTCTCCATGCCAGAAATCGAAGCTAATATAAATCTCGCCTCCCAACCAGAAGATTTTATTATCGTCGGTATTGGCGCATCTGCTGGAGGATTAAAGGCATTAGAAGAGTTCTTTTCTCACATGCCAACAGACAGCAACGCTGCTTTTGTGGTGATTCAGCATCTCTCCCCAGACTTCAAAAGTCTGATGAAAGAATTGTTAGAGCGACGTACCTCTATGGCAATTCATCGGGTGACAGAAGTAGTGAGGCTACAGCCTAATTCAATCTATTTAATTCCCCCTGACAAAAATTTAGTTTTAGAGCATCAGCAGCTACATTTATTAGAGCGAGAAGAAAAAAATCGTCAAAGATTGAACTTTCCGATTGATATTTTCTTAAAGTCTTTGGCCAAAGCTCAGGCAGACAAGGCAATTGGAGTAGTCTTGTCTGGAACAGGCAGCGATGGTACAAATGGCTTAAAAACAATCAGTGAAGTTGGTGGTTTGGTGATGGTGCAAGATCCTCAAACTGCGGAATTTGATGGAATGCCTAAAAATGCGATCGCTACAGGAGTAGTAGATCGAGTTTTGTCTCCTTCTCAATTAGCCCAAGCAATATCTCAGCTAGTCAAATCCTCTGTATTGCCAGCTCAAGATAATAGTTCTGGGGATTCGTTAAGCCCTAGCACCTTACAGCAAATTACTGAGATCCTGGCACAAGACGATCGGACGGATTTTTCTCACTACAAAACAAGTACTCTTTCTCGGCGCATTCATCGTCGCTACTTGATTAGTGGCTGCAATAACTTGGCGGAATTTATCGATCTGTTGGAGGAGTCGGCTGAAGAGAGGTCAATTTTACGCCACGATCTTTTGATTAGCGTAACTCATTTCTTTCGCGATCGCCTTGCTTGGGATTTTCTCGAAGCAAAAGTAATTCCTGACTTGATTGCCAAAGCCGCCCTAGAGGATACACCTTCGGATAAGGCTCGATCGGAGATTCGCTGCTGGGTGACTGCTTGTGCTACGGGAGAAGAAGCATATTCAATGGCGATCTTGCTAGATGAAGCGATGGCAAAATCTGACAAGCCAGTTAGGTTTAAAATTTTTGCTACGGATATTGATAAGCCTGCATTAGAAAAAGCAGCCCAGGGTATATATCCTTCAACAATTGCTAATGAGATAAATACAGAACGTTTGGAAAAGTATTTTGTCCGTCGAGATAATTTTTTTCAGGTAGCCAGAAAGCTCAGAGAGAAGCTACTGTTTGCACCCCATGATTTAACCAAGGATGTGGGTTTTACCCGCATGAATTTAGTTAGCTGTCGTAATGTTCTAATTTATCTACAGCCAGATTTACAGCAGCATGTATTACGTAACCTACATTTTTCTTTGATCTCAAAAGGGACTTTATTTTTAGGCGAGTCGGAGACTTTGGGTTTTGTCGAGCCTGAATTTTATCCCCTCGATCAACAGAATAAAATTTATCAAAAACGACGTGATATTAGACTAAATATGCCCATGAGGAGCATGGAAACGATCTCTCGTCCATCGCCCTTCACTGCGATTACCAAAGTTAGCCCAGAAAATCATCTCGAACCAATAATTGACAGGGCTTTTACTGCTTTTCTGGCTAAATATAAAGCTACCTGCTTTTTAGCAGATCGAGAACACAAACTGTTTCATACTTTTAATGATGATTTGGCAGTGATAAAAATTCCCTTGGGGAGAACAACTACCGATATTACCAAGCTAATTCTCGAAGATTTACAGCTACCCTTAGTTACCGCCTTACATCGAGCCAAACGAGAGCGATCGCCCATATCCTATTCAGGTATTAAACTAAAGTCAAGGAGTAATCTGAAGCTGGAAGTTACCTATCATGAAAATAATAAGCTGGCAGATGATTTTTTCGCCATTATTATTCAAGAAAATAAAACGCCGAGCCAGCCTTCGGGAGAAAAATTTGAAGTCCATGCAGAAGCTTCCCAACGCATCGTTGAATTAGAAGGTGAGCTACGGCAAACCCGTGAAAATCTTCAGGCGGTAATCGAAGAGTTGGAGTCTACCAACGAGGAGCAACAGGCGACTAATGAGGAGCTAACGGCTTCTAACGAGGAATTACAAAGCACTAATGAAGAGCTACATTCAGTCAATGAAGAACTTTACACGGTTAATACCGAATATCAGTCCAAAATTGCCGAATTAACCGAATTAAACAACGATGTTGATAATTTATTGCGAAGTACAGACATCGGAGTTGTTTTCTTAGATCGCAGTTTGAAAATTCGTAAGTTTACTCCTGCTGCTACTACCGCCATAAATTTAGTCGAGGCAGATATCGATCGCCCCTTGAGACATATTACCCACAACCTAGACTGTGACAATCTAATCGAGCAGTTAGAGGGAGTAATAGCCAACCAAAAAATTGTAGACAGAGAAGTCAAGTTAATCAAGCAAGACTTACATCTCCTGATGCGGATTAACCCTTATTTGCTAGAGGATGGCAGCTTAGATGGAGTGGTAATCTCTTTTATCGATATTGATGAATTAAAGATTATTCAAGAACAGCTTCACTCAGTTAATCAAGATTTGCAGCAGTCTCAACTACAGCTACGCCAGCTAAATCAAAGATTAGAGGAAAGAGTAGAAGAGCGAACCCAAGCCTTGCAAAAATCTGAAGCTAGACTAAGAGCGATTTTAGCCACAACTTCTTCCTCCATTTATCTAAAAGATAATTCGGGACGTTATCTTTTGGCTAATAGACAGTATCTCGAAATATTAGACATCACCGAGGCAGAAATACTTGGTAAAAGCGATCGCGATTTGTTTCCTCCGCACATAGCTCAGACTCTAATCGACAATGACAATCAGGTTTTAGCTACTCAGTCGGTTACTCAGTTTGAGGAACAGATTCCTCTGGCAGATCGCACTCTGCATACTTATATCTCGACTAAAGCACCTTTGATTAGAGAGAATAAGCAGGTTTATGCCATCTGTAGCATTTCTACTGATATCAGCCAGCAGAAGCAAACTGAAATCGAGCTAAGAGCTAGCGCGGCAAGAGAAAGTACGGTTTTGAGCATAGTTCAAAAAATCCGCCAAAGTTTGGATCTATCGGAAATATTCCAAACTACTACCGAACAGTTAAGAGAAACTTTAAAATGCGATCGCGTTGTCATTTATCGGTTTAATCCTGACTGGAGTGGAGAGTTTGTCG
>ENA-ORXT01002475-ORXT01002475.1-marine-metagenome-genome-assembly--contig:-NODE-2475-length-22155-cov-4.130220_pt1 | contig 22155 bp, 20 predicted proteins | sample MGYA00237868_ERZ511482 | MGnify/ENA metagenome assembly ERZ511482
CTCGACTGCGCTCGTTCATTTGGTCATACACATGTTATCCTACTCAAAGTAATCCTCTACGCCACCCGGCGTATGAAGCCGTACACTAGCCTGATCAGCGGCCTCAACAAAACCGACAATACTGGCATCAATGTTGAATTTTGCTGCGATGTCCAGCACTGCCGCTGCGTGCTCCTCCGGCAGGTAAACCTCCAGGCGATGTCCCATATTAAACACCTGATACATCTCCCGCCAGTCAGTGCTGCTCTCCTTGCGAATAAGGTCAAATAGCGGTGGAATGGTAAGAAAGTTGTTTTTCACCACTCTGACACCTTCGATGAATTTTACCACCTTGGTTTGTGCTCCTCCGGTACAATGGATGAGGCCGGCGATGTGTGGATGTAGCTCATCGAGCAACACCTTAAGAACCGGGAGGTAGGTGCGGGTTGGGCTGAGTACCAGCTTTCCGGCAGTCATGGTTTTACCGCCACCGATAGCCACCTGTTCGGTGAGGGAGCGGCTGCCGGTGTAAATCACAGACCGGGGAACCTCCGGGTCGAAACTCTCCGGATATTTATCGGCGTATTCGTGCTTGAACACGTCATGCCGGGCGCTGGTAAGACCGTTGGAGCCCATACCGCCGTTGTATTCATTTTCGTAGGTTGCCTGTCCGTAGCTGGCCAGGCCAACGATCACGTTGCCGGGTTTGATGTTGTTCACCACCAGTTGCTTGCGGGGAAGGCGGGCGAAGGTGGTGAAGCCAACGTCGATGGTACGAACGATGTCTCCCACATCGGCGGTTTCCCCGCCGGTAAGGTGAAGGCCAACTCCCTGCCCGGCCATAGTGTCGGCAAACTTCTTCGCGCCCTGAATAATGGTGGCGAGTACTTCACCGGGAATCCGGTTTTTGTTGCGGCCGATGGTGGAGGAAATAAGGATATTATCTACGGCACCCACGCAGCCCATATCGTCCAGGTTCATTACCAGGCTGTCCTGCACGATGCCTTCCCATACAGAGAGGTCACCAGTTTCCTTCCAGTAGAGGTAGGCGAGGCTTGTCTTTGTACCGGCGGTGTCGGCGTGCATAATGTTTACCCAATCGGCATCGCCGCCGGCCACGTCGGGCAGGATTTTACAGAATGCTTTTGGGTAGAGCCCTTTATCCATGCCTTTGATGGCTTCGTGGACCTCGGATTTGGTGGCGGAGACGCCTCTTTGTTCATACTTGCTGGACATGGGTGCGAAGATAGATTGATAGTGGGATAGATTGATAGTGAATGGGAGATTAAAGCAGCTTAACAGCTTAAGTAAATCACGGATTTTCCAACGACCGACCTGGCCGCAGGATCAATCCATCAATCTAAGCACTGCAGCTGCTCCTCCCTGCAGGTAAGTCCACTGCGTTTGGGTGCCGCCGATGCCTTCCGGGTTAACCGTCCGGCCATTCACGACCAGTGACCACTTGCCAGCGGGCAGCGGTACCCGCTGCGCCTGGGCGGAGCCATTGAAAGCGACGACGACATCGGTCCACTCATCATTTGGTGCCCGTTGAATGCGGTAGGCGACCAGTTGTTCGTCCGGTACTTCAATAAAGGTGAGGTGGCGGGCAATCAGATCCGTAGCCCCAAGGCGGAAGGAGGGGTGTGCTTTCCGCAGTGCAATGAGCCCCCGTACATAGTCGTAAGTTACCTTGTGTGCGCGTTTGGCATTCCAGCGAATAGCGTTGACACCGTCGCCGGAGTCGTAGCTGTTCTCATTACCGTTTTTCGTCCGGCACATTTCGCTGCCGGCGTGCAGGAAAGGGATCCCCTGGCTGGTGAGTACAATGGCCAATGATAGCCGCTGCATTTGTTCCCGCCGGCTTGGAACGTCCTGGGCGTTACTGATCGCCAGCCGGTCCCACAAAGTGTGGTTGTCATGACAGCTGACGTAGTTAATGCACTGTGATGGCTCCTTCGCCCAGGGAGCGTTGGAGTAGTTAATGCTGTCGTAATTAATCTGCGGGTGCTGCGTTGAGCCCACTACCCCGAAACGGATAGACATTTCTTTTCCCTTCGCTCCGGATACGAACCCCTGTTCTTCGTGGTTAAACACACTTCCCTTGAGGCCGTCACGGAGGTCGTCGCTAAAGGCAGCGATGTTGATCAACTGCGGGGTATTGGCCTTTAGTGCTTTAAGAGAATCCGGCAGCGGGCTGTCTCCCCCCGTCCATCCTTCACCGTAGACCAGGATACTGGGTTCGATGGCATGCAGTGCCTGGCTTACTTCGTTCATCGTCGGGATATCATGAATGCCCATCAGATCAAACCGGAAGCCGTCGATGTGGTATTCCCGTGCCCAGTATTCAACTGATTCACGGATGTACTTGCGTACCATTGGCCGGTCGCTGGCAATTTCGTTGCCGCAGCCACTGGCGTTGCTCATCGTTCCGTCGTCCTTAAAACGATAGAAGTAATCTGGTATCAGGTGCTGAAAGTGACTGTCTTCACTGCGTCCGGTGTGGTTATACACCACGTCCATTATTACCCGTATGCCCGCACGGTGCAGAGCAAGTACCATCTGCTTAAATTCCCGTATCCGAACCCTTCCGTCCGCCGGATTTGTAGAATAACTTCCCTCCGGCACATTATAGTTTTGTGGGTCATATCCCCAGTTAAACTGAGGCACCTCTGGCTGTGCTTCATTGACGCTCATGAAGTCAAAGCTGGGCAGGAGGTGAACGTGAGTAACGCCCAGTTCCTTCAGGTGATCAAGCCCGGTAGCGTCTCCCTGCGGAGTAGTAGTTCCCGTTTCGGTGAGGCCCAGAAATTTGCCTTTATGCTCAATACCGGACCGGGGGTCGAGGCTTAGGTCCCTGACGTGTAATTCATAGATTACGGCGTCGGTGGGGGCTGCCAGTGCCGGCCGGATGTCAGTATCCCAGTCTTGGGGGTTCGTATCTTCCAGGTTGATGACCTGGGCCCGGGTTCCGTTCGTTCCCGTGGCACGGGCGTAAGGGTCCGTATCCTCCGGCAGCCACTTACCATTTTGCTTGATCTGAAAGGTATAGTAGGTACCGTCCTCATCACCCTTGGCGGTGTAGGACCAGGCACCATCCACTTCCTTCATCTTTTTCACGGAACGGGCCGGAGCCTCGGGGTCATCAGTGTCGTACAACTTAAGGCGAACTGACTTTGCGGCCGGAGACCACAACTTAAAGGTCGTGGATTCCGGGGTATAAAGCATACCCAGATCATCAAAGCCGTAAACGGGGTAATCATCAAAAGTATCGTACACGGGGGCATCTTCTTGACAGGCGAATAAAGCGGACAGTAGCAATATTAAGGTCAAACTGCGACAAAACGCAGTGGTATAAATTCGCATAACCGATATGAGTTCTGAGCCTAAAGGTAATGCTATTGTGCTGACTCCAGCCTGCGCTTTCTAGCTTCCATCTTTCGCATTGCCTGCATTGCCCGCCATTCTTTACGGGCCATAAAACCCAGGTAAACTGCGGGGAGGCCGGGAGAAAATGACTTGATGGTCACATTCTTAGCCCCAGTAAAATAGTAGTAGCCTGCCACCGCCAGGAAGCCGGCAAAAACCAACGTAAACAGTATCAAAATGGCAAATACAAGCAGGTGCCGGCGGGAAGAACGAGGCATAATTAGCAACGGGGGTTGGCGGAACTGGAGGAGTTTTGTAAAATAGCTGCTTTTGCGGGAGTTACGCTGAAAAGCCTCTCCCGGAAAAACTGGTCGGAAGGCGACAAATACTTAAGATCAAATTGCAGAAGCAGGTTCCATTAATCAGGCTTTCTCAATCGGTTCACCGACGGTGAGTGCACTTATCGCCCGGGTAAGGAAGCCCGGTAGAATGGCATCATGTGTTTTCCGAATGCGTTCGGGGTCGGAGAGGTCTTCCATCATTTGCAGCCACTTTTGGCGGCCGTGCTCAGCAATTACTTCCTGTTTGATGTCTGGTCGGCTGAAGTGCGCCAGCATACCTTCGGCATCTGCTTCGGGGTGAAACTGAACGCCTACCATCTCGTTGCTCCAACGCATGCCCATAATGGCCCGCTCGAGTTTTACGTGTGGCCGGATTTTTTCCAGTGCAAGAATCTTTGCACCTACCTCCTTAATTCGTTTTTCATCAGGCTGAACGGCCTGGAAGCGGCGAAAATCTGCCGCCCAAAAGGGATCTTCCAATTCCGAAAAAATTGGGTCTTGTTTGCCTTCCTTTGTAGCCCGGATGGGAAAAGTACCGAAGCTGATGCCACGGCGGGCAATGACCTGAGCCAGCTTGAAATGCTGCACGGCCATTTGAAAGCTATGGCAAATGAAAAACACGAATTTTTTGTCGACGTTCTTCAGGTTATGCTGATAAACACCTTCCAGCCAGCCATTCCAGTTTTCCTGCCAGCCACCTTCACCTTCGCCATCAAGCGGATCACCCGGGCCACCGGAGCTGATGAAAAGATCGAAGGACAGATCGGGCACCTGGCCGTCCGAACGTACATCAAAAACCACATAATCGATGCTGTCAGCAAATTGCTCGACAATTTCTCGAATGCAGCGCATCCCCTGGTTCGGGATACCATTGTATAAATCCAGTATGGCAAGTCTCAAACGGCTCATGTTCAGGGAATTTGTAAAACTAATGCATTGTTCAGACGGTAAAGTGCTGGCAAGGTAACCAAGTTTCGCTAGTCAGCCGCCTTTAGAGACCTTTAACGTTGCCCCCTCGTTGAACGCTGCCATGATCTAAAGAATAATGGGATGATTCGCTTAGCCAGGGTTAACCATACTACAATTCTTATTAAGAATTTGCAGCATTTTCCAGGATTTGAAGAGGCCAAACGGCCTAGTGTTTATGCCAGGCCTAGCCGAGGCCGCAGGTGCAAGGAAAGGTAAAAAAGCAGTGTTTTCACCGAACATCCTCCTCTTCCCTTTCGTAATAGGGAAGAACCAAAAACAAAATTTATGAGAAAGTTGCGCAAAAAATCTGACTACGAAGGAAATCCGGTAGGCCTTAGTGATAATGCCTGCAAGGAGATGGCAGCACACCTGGATAAGCATTTAGCTGCCATGTGGATCATGTATGCTCAGTATCACAAACACCATTGGATGGTAGAGGGTCCTCAATTCCATGACATACACGTTTTCCTGCAGAAACATTACGAAGAAGTCAATCTGCAACTAGACGCTCTGGCGGAACGAATGACTCTGTTGGGATACACGCCAACTACCCGACTCGAAAAGTACGTCGAACTGGCCTACATTGAGCAGGAATCCGAAGATGTTATGCACATCCGCGATGCCTTTAAGAATGACATGAAGAACGAGCGAAAGATCGCTGAGGAGTTCCGTAAGTCTATCAAGAAAGCCTTTGAGGTGGAGGACTTCGGCACCAAATCGATGCTGGAAGGAATGCTCTTCAAGATTGAAGATCGCTGTCATCACCTGGAGCATTTCCTTGGGGAAGACAGCCTCGCTGTTGGCTTTCTGCATTCCGCTAAGGAGGCGCACGCCAACTGAAATTAACTGACCCCACCCAGGGTCTGAAAAATATGAGCTATCCCAGACTTTCTCTACGAGAGTCCGGTCCCAAAAAAATTGCCCTAACCTCGCTTTCAGCTGGTTAGGGCGATTTTTTTATGGAACCGACCTCCTTCGCTTAGAACGTCAGACCTTAGCTGAGGCGGTCGGTCCGATCAAAATTGGCCTGAGAAATGAATGAAGTGATGGTTCTCAGCTCAAATATGTCGGTCCGGACGCTCGAAGCGGGTCAAAATTTGCTGCGCAATACTTCGTGCTAGGGATGACTCAAGTTTTTTATCCCTGAATGTCTGCAAACGCTGTTTTCCTTCGTTAAAAACGAACGCCAGACTACTCAAGATGCCCCCTGAAGCAGCCATTACAGAATGATCATCGGGCACGCTGCCTGACTTTTTCACTCTGAAACCAACCATAGATTACGACGGGAATACCCAGCAATAGTAGATTACTGAGATAACTGAAATCAATGGTGTGCGTGCCGGAAAAAATCTCCGTAGCATAAGTCATCGAATAGGTAATCAGGATACCTATGGTAACCCCGCCAATTACTTCAGTTATTGAAGAATGCTTGGGGTCATTGAAGAAAGAAAGCATTGTAGTGAAAGTTAACAGTTATAAGTTCTAATGCAGAAATTCCATAGCTGAGTCAATTGGGTAATGATAATACGTAGTAGCCTAGCAGGGTATTGCCGTATTCCGGATAAATATTGAACCGGTCTTCGGTGCGTTTTACACCGTCATAAGCAGATTAGCAGCGCGGCGCCCCAGCGCCGCGCTCAACGCTACGCCCATGCCCGCCAGGCGACCAGCGACCAGCACCCCGGGTAGCGCATGGCGGAGAACGGGCTCTTTGCCATCGCCCTGGGCGATGATGCCGCTCCAGGCCTCGGGGAAGTCTTCACGGGACAGGCCGTATTCCGGGAACCATCGCCCCAAGGCCTCCACCAGTGTTGCCGCAATGGTTTCATTAGCCCCGAAGGCATCCGTCTCAGAGACGGCACCCGCCAGGTGCCGCGCGCCGCCGATCAGGAGGCGATCTTCGCCAACGTTGCGGAAGTACACGTAGCCTTCGTGAAAATGAAAGCAACCCCGTATTTTAAATTCAGAAATTTTTCGGCTGAGTAAAACCTGGTTACGGACGGGCCGTATGCGCTCGGGAAAATCCTTTGGCAGTAGTTTCCGGGCAAAGGCGTTCACGGTCAGTAGAATTTGCTCGGCCCGCAGGGTGCCGAATTCTTCGGCTTCCACCCTACCCTCTTCTACCGCTGTTACCGTAGTTCCGAAGAGGAAGCGTACGCCGGCAGCGTGGCAGTCGCTGAGTAGCAGGCTGACAAGCTTGCCGGGATGAAGCTGTGCTTCGAGGGGGTTGTGGAACATACCGGTGATGGTCGTCTGAGTACATAAGTATAAGTACGAGTCAGGCACTGCCGACCAGGTTTCCGCCCGCCCCGTAACCTCCGCAAGCAGCCCATTCAGCTCCCGTAACCTTCCTTGCACTTCCGCAGTACTGCGGAGCGCGCCCTCTTCCACTATTTCGTAGCCTCCCAATTTATACCAATCGATCCCCCTGCCAGCATAATTTTCCTCCAGCGCCCTAATCCCTTCGTATCGTTGCCGTACCGTTTCCACCATCGATTCCGGGCCGTAGGCGTCAAGATCGGCCAACAACTCCGTGGGTCCGCCAAAACAGGCAAAACCGGCATTACGGGTGCTTGCACCACGGGGTAACGAGGAACGTTCCACCACCAACACGTCCGATGAAGGCCTGAGCCTCTTCAGTTCCAGGGCAGCCTGTAGCCCCGTCAGGCCGGCCCCGACAATCAATACGTCCGCTTGGCGTAAAAAGGTGGTTTTCTCCCAGTGGGATGTCCGAAACATAGCTGGTCTGTTAGTCCGTTGGTAATTTGGTGCCTGGGTTTACCCGTGCGACCTGATTAACCGATGGCTCAATACTTACAAAAATGAAGAATAATCTCCCCACAAAAAAGGAGGATACTACCGAAAAGAAAACTCCGGAGACCGAAGCACGACGGCGAATTGCCCGAAACCCGCTGAGGTTGTATTTCTATTTTTTGATTCCGCTTGCAATTCTGGCAGTTCTCATTTATTACTTTTTTGGCGTTGGAGCGTGAAAGGACATATCTACAATCCCCGCAACAAATCCTCCTGAATATCCACCACTGCCTCCAGCCCGACGCTCATCCGAACGAGGCCATCTGAAATACCGACGGAGGCCCGTTCTTCCACGCTTAGCTTGGAGTGGGTCGTCGTTGCCGGGTGGGTAAGGATGGTCCGGGTATCGCCCAGGTTGGAGCTGCGGGTGCAAACCTGCAGACCATTGAGCAGGCGTTTTGCGGCAGCGATGCCGCCGGCCAGTTCGAAGGTGACGATGCCGCCTCCGGCAGTCATCTGCCGGCGCGCCAGCCCGTACTGCGCATGGCTTTCTAAAAACGGATAATGCACCTGCGTAATCGCCCCCTGCTCCCCCAGCCACTTCGCCATCGTCAGGGCCGAGGCACAGTGGGCCGCCATGCGCACGTGCAGGGTTTCCAGGCTCTTGCTGATCACCCAGGCGTTGAAGGGAGACATCGCCGGACCGGTATGCCGGCAAAAGGTGGTCACCTTATCCATGATGTCCTGACGGCCCAACAACAGGCCACCCAGCACCCTACCCTGCCCGTCCATCCACTTGGTCGCGGAATGAGTAATAAGGTCGGCTCCAAAATCCGCCGGTCGTTGGAGAATTGGCGTAGCGAAGCAGTTGTCCACCACAAAGAGCAAATCATGCGCCTTGCAAAGCGCACCCGCCGCCGCCAGGTCGACCAGTTTCAGTCCGGGATTAGAGGGCGTCTCGGTCACGAAAAGCTTAGTATTGGGCTGCACGGCAGCGGCCCACGATTCGGGCTTTTCGGGATCAACGTAAGTGAAAGTGATGCCCCATTTAGGCAGCACATTGGTGAGCAGCTGGTGGGTGCTGCCAAAGAGCGCACGGGTGGCGATGATGTGATCACCTGCCTCCACCAGTGCGGCCAGACTGGCAAAAACCGCCGCCATGCCGGAAGCCGTGGCAAAGCCCGCCTCGGTGCCCTCCAGCGCGCAGGCCTTCCCGATCAGTTCATCCACGCTGGGATTACTGTAACGGGAATAGATGATTCCCTCCCGCTGGCCGGCGAAGGTCTCGGCCATCTCCTCGGCCGAATCGAAGGTAAAACTACTCGTCAGAAAGAGCGGCGTCGAGTGCTCACGGTAGTCGGTCTGGTCCATTTGCCCGCGGATGGCGCGGGTCTGGGGCTGGAAGTCTTTTGGCATGACGCAAAGGTAGGGCGGGCGCCATACCAATCAGCAGCAGCGTGGTGGTTTAGTAAAAAAATCTTCCGCTATTTACGGACTACAGCCCCTGTTTCTACTCCTTCCGCTTCGCCGTCGTTTTGTACTCACCCATCGACTGCCCGATCAACATTTCGGCGGTTGGCTTACCAGTGAGCTGCACGTCTACGTCGATGTCATAATCCGGGTAGTAGAAGACAGTGCTCATGCCGTCAGGGGTAACGTTGATGCTTTTCAGCGGAAGGGATTTCCCGTCCGGAGTTACGAACACTCCCTTCAAACTTCCCTGAATATCCTCCAGTTTCATCTCGCCCGTGACGGTGCCCAGGGGCGTATCTTCTACGGTCATACTCCAGGAACCTGCGTAGGAAGGAGCAGCCGGGGTAGCCATCGTTTTTTCCTTAGCCGCCATGGTTTTTGCGGCGCTGTCGCAGGATGCAAAGGAGAGGATAAAGGAGCAAAGCAGGCAAAAAAGTAGTGTTCGCATGGTGAAAGTGTGTTGGTTGTGGACGGGTAAGATACTAAGTAGTCTGGTTGTTCGGTAGTCTGGTAGGCTCCGCAGTGTGAATAACAAATTGCACAAACGACTAAAAAGAGCCCCCTCGACTGCGCCCTCCACACCCATTCGACTACGCTCAGGGACCAAGGTCGGGCTTCGCTTGGGGACCGGCGAATTAATGGCATACCGTCAACAAACTTCGCCTGAGGCGAAGTTTGTTGACGGTCTTTACCCGGAGGCCCGGTCCCCGAGCGAACATCGACCGACCGAAGGGAGTGGAGATGGTAGTCGAGGGGCGCTTGTACAAATTGTTATACACACTACAAGACCACCGAACTACAAGACTACCAGACTTTCCCTTAACTTGCGAACATGAAAAGGAACTGCCCGGAATGCGGCGAAGAATACACCGGTCGCGTTGATAAAAAATTCTGCTCGGCCGCCTGCCGCGCTAACTTTCATAACCGCAATAACGCCAAAGAGCTGGCCTTCCAGCGCAGTGTCAATAACATCCTGCGGCACAACCGCAACGTACTGGCCGAATTGAACCCGGATGGCAAGGCCAACGTCCGGAAAGATCGTCTCATTGACCGGGGCTTTAAGTTCCGCTACTTCACCAATACCTATACCACCCGCAACGGAACCCTCTATCACTTCTGTTACGATTACGGTTACCTCGTGGATGAGGATCCGGACAAGGAATTTGTGCTCCTGATCAAGCGGCAGGAATACGTTGAATGATCCGGTAAGCTGCTGAATTCGAAAATTGACCGCTTAAATACCGTAAGTGGGATTCCGACGTTTGCATTAGCATACTAACCCCCACGCTCCGTGATTTCCAAATACGACAAGATCCCCGTCGGCCTGCTGGCCTCCCTCGTTATTCCTTTCATTGCCTACGCTTTATTGTTGCAGGCGGGAGACTGGCTGGGCAATGCCGCCGAGCGGAGCATCACTTTTGAGCCCCGTACAGTTGCCCTGGTCGCCATTTGCCTCAACGTCTTGCCCATGAATTATTTCCGCCGCAGCTACCAGAACAAGAGCTTGCGGGGGCTGATCATCGGGACGATGGCGCTGGCGCTGGTTTGGTTTTTTTACTTCGGGCGTGACTTGTTGAATGCTGGGGGGTAGTATAGTGCGAATTATATTTTAGTTATCCCCAAAAGACAGAGAGCGCATCGGTCCGAAGACGATGCGCTCTCTAAGTAAATTTTCCGGAAGTAGGATGGTATGGGTGTTCTCATCTCTGTGAACGATCCGGAAGAGGGTAAAATATTTGCAATACTCTCATGAGATAATGATCCCACCAGAGTGGGGCTTGTTTAAAAAACTCATGGCCTCAACTGGCCGGTCACAGTATTTTCATTGAGATCGAAAGCAAAGGTAACCGGCCCGCGCATTAGTCTGCTATCCTGAAGGTCTTGCTTACGGAGCGGCGGCAACTACTTACTGAACGGTTGCCGAAAGGGCTAAAACTGCTCCAATTGCTGTCCGGAAGTGGGCGAAACGCTTGAATCACCAACGTTGTCGGGCTGAAGGGAGGATTCTATCTCTTGTAGTTTCTTCAGGGCAGCGTGGTTCGTCAGGTCATGATGGCTGGGTACCAGGCTGACGAAACCGTTTTGTAGTGCGTTGGCGTCGGTGTCTTCACGCGCGTCTTCGTTGACGAACTTTCCCGTTAGCCAGTAGTAGGGACGGCCCCGGGGGTCCTGCCCGGCCTGGTAGTCTTCCACCCAGCGGGCTTCCGCCTGCCGGCAAACCTTGATGCCCCGGATCTGATCAGCCGGCAAATCAGGAATATTGACGTTGAAGAGATTGCCATCTTTCATTCCGTTGGCCAGTACAAACTCCGTCAGTTTTTTGACGTAGGGTCGGCAGACGGAAAAATCCGCATCCGCCCGGTAATTCAGAAAGCTGAAACCGATGCTTGGGATGCCCTCCAGGCTGGCTTCCATGGCGGCCGACATGGTGCCCGAATAAATGATGTTGATGGCGGCGTTGCTGCCGTGATTGATGCCCGAGAGACAAAGATCAGGGACGCGGCCTTTGAGCAAAACACTTCTGGCAATCTTGACGCAGTCAACCGGCGTGCCGCTGCATTCGTAGGCTTCGATGCCGTCACCGAGGGCCTTACTTTCCCGCACGAAGATGGGCCGTTCGATGGTGATGGCGTGTCCCTGGGCGGATTGCGGTCCGTCGGGAGCCACTACCAATACCTCACCGTATTGTTGGGCAATGGAAACGAGTTCGCGAATTCCGCCGGCGGTGATGCCGTCGTCGTTAGTGATGAGGATGAGGGGCATGGTGGTTTCTTTGGGGTAGAAGCAATTGCTGAAGAAGAGGAATAGAACCAGCATAAAAAGATAAAGGGAAAAAAGTTCACTCTACACTCGGCAGTAACTCTTCTACCATAACCTCGCCAGCAAAAGGACTAGTGAATACCGCTTGTGCTCCATAATTATTGATGGAGCCATAGCTTCCTTCTTCGGGAAATGGATCGAGGTGTACTTCAATGCGTCGCTTGTCCAGGTTGATGATCCAGTATTCTTGAATGTTCGCCTCGGCGTAAAGGGCTACTTTGATCGTTTGGTCCTTATGTAATGAGGAGTCCGCAACTTCGGCGATGAAAAATATCTCTTCTTTTGTTGGGTTGCCGAAGGAGTAATTTTTCTTTTTTACCACAACTACGTCTGGCTGTGGTTCGGAAGCCATCTCGGTGATGGTGATTGGTTTTTCCTCCCGGTAGGTGTATTCCTTCCCGAAACGATCCCTGAAAAAATCAGCCAAAACGGTCACGCACTGTGAATGGGAAGATTCAATGGGTATGAGTTCGACGATTTTTCCGTAGAGTAGTTCAATCTTATCCGCAGTAGTAAAAATACCTTTCTGAATGGCATCGTGGTAGCGCTCCAATGTCCAAGTGAAGGCAGGAATATCATCAAAGAAAGACTCGATATATTTGGTCATTACCAGGGGAATACTTTCCAATAAAGGTACGGCCAGGTAAACGTTTTTTTACGGCTGTTCATTTCCCCTTACTTTTAGCCCATGGCAAAGCAGTCGAAAAAGAAAAAGACCCCGGCTAAAAAAGCACCGATCGTAAACCCGGTCACTTTACCGTGGTACCGAAGCCCGAAGGGGCAGATGGGTCTGCTCTTCGTTTTTGCGGTCTTACTCTACGCCAATACCTTTGGCCATGATTATGCGCTGGACGATGCCATCGTGATTACGGACAATGTGATCGTACAGAAGGGAGTGTCTGGCTGGGGAGAGCTGTTCAGCCACGATACCTTCTACGGTTTTTTTCAGGACGACGGTAAGGCCGGCCTTGTGGCGGGTGGTCGTTACCGGCCGCTTACGCCCGCCATGTTTGCTCTGGAACAGCAGATTGGCGGTGGCCCGTTTTTGCATCATTTGCTGAATGCGCTTTGGTACGGCGGACTGATTGTGGTCATATTTCTGTTGCTGAAAGACCTGGCCAAAACCCGGGAAAATCTTCCCTGGTGGTTTGCGTTGGGGGCGGCGGCTTTGTTTGCTGCGCATCCACTTCATACGGAGGCGGTGGCTAACATTAAGGGTCGGGACGAAATCGTGGCTTTGCTCGGCGGGGTAGCGGCGACCTGGCTGGTGTGGCGTGCGGCGGAGCGGGAGCATTTTCTGGGCGCGCTCGCAGGTGCAGTGTGTTTCCTGCTGGGGTGCCTTGCTAAGGAAAACGCCATCACTTTCCTTGCCGTCATTCCCGCAGTGCTGCTACTGTTTCAAGCGCAAGGAAAAAAAGGGATGGGGCGGATGACTTACTTTATGCCCGTGCTCGGTATGGCGGTGGTCTTTCTTGCCCTGCGGAGCTCCATTATCGGACTCAGCCTCGGAGATCCGGTCAATGAACTACTCAACAACCCCTTTCTCGAGCTGAAAAACGGCCAATGGGTGGATCTCTCTGCGGCTGACCGGCTGGCAACGGTGATGCACACCCTCTTCGAATACCTCCGCTTACTCTTCGTGCCCACCGGGCTCGTACACGACTATTACCCCCGGGCCATCCCCGTAATGAGCTGGGGCAACATTACGCCCTGGCTGGGCCTTGGCTTGCACGTATTGCTGGCGGGCCTGGCGGTCTGGAAATGGCGAACGCACCGTTTCGCTGCCCTGGGCGTGCTGATCTACCTGGCATCATTGTCCATCGTAAGCAATGTATTCTTCAGCGTAGGGACCAATATGTCAGAACGTTTCCTGTTTATGCCTTCCCTCGGCTGGGCCATTGCCGTAACGGCGGCCGTAGTATGGGCGTGCCGGAAGTTCAACGATAAGATCGCCTACCTGCTACCCGCCATGGTGCTGGTGTTCGGTCTGCTGACGGTGCTCCGTAATCCGGTCTGGAAAGATAATTTCACCCTCTTCACGACCGACGTGCTCAAGCAACCCGACAGCGCCAAGCTACTTAACGCCGCCGGTGGCGTGCGGGTAGATCGCTACCAGTCGCTACCCGAAACGAGCCAGGCAGCCAACCAACGCCTGCTCACTGATGCTCGCCAGGATCTCACCCGCGCCGTAGAGATTCACCCCAGCTACCGGAACGCCTATCTGCTGCGGGGTAATGCCAACCTCCTGCTCGAAGACTTTGATGCAGCGATTGCTGACTACGACTACGCCCTGGAGCTGGACGGCGGCTACCAGCCCGCGGCGGACAACCTCCTCATCGGCCTGACCGCAGCCGGCAAGGCCGCCGGCGAAGAACGCAACGACCTCAACGCTGCCTTCCGCTACCTCCGCCGGGCGGAGCAGCTCAAGCCCGACGACTACGAAACCCTCCGCCTGCTGGGCGTAGCCTCCGGTGTGTCCGGCCAGATGGAAGCCGCACTGAATTACTTCCGCCGCGCCGCCGCCGCCAGACCCAATGACGCCGATGCCCTGTGGAACTTCGGTACGGCCCTCTACAACGCTGGCCAGGTGGACGCCGCACAGCAACAGTTCAATAAGGCGGAAGCGATTAAGCCGGGGATCCGGGTGGAACGGACGGGGCAGTAGTAGCGGCTGAAGCATAACCGTTAGCTATGCCCGCTCTCCGTGCCTCTCCTCTGCTCCTGCGCTCCGCGCGAAAAAATACCGCGCAGCGGTCCTCCTCTTGCTGCTACGCAGCTATTTTTCGCGCGGAGTAAAGGAGGATAGGAGCCTCGCGGAGAGAGCGAGTCGTTGTTATTTAGGTTGTAGAAAGATGAATGACTTTCCCTCAAACGATGAGGTTGTCATTCATCAAAATCTCCCGCATCTCCAGATCCAGCACACCCGCCCGGCGGCGGAACTGCTCGGGGTCGGAGCGGTAAGGCTCCTGCAAGACGAAGAAGCGCATCATCGTCATCCCCTGCTGCTGCATGGTGGATAGCCGTTGCAGGATGCCCTCTTTTTCGAAGTGTTTCATCTCCCGCTTGATGACGGAGAGGGGAAGGCCGGTGGCCATGATCAAATCCTGCGGCGTGACGCGGTAATCGTAGACTTCGAAGATTTGCAGCAGGTCTTCAACGGTCAGGAAGGGATCTTCAGACAGCTCCAAAGATTCTCGTTCGATGAGGGGGACGTGAAAGCCGAAAAAGCTTCGGCCCCTGCTATTGGAGCTCTTGTTCAGGATGCCGTAGGAAAAGAGTGCCGATAAGCGGGTGCGGCATTGGTTAAGCGTCATCCCCGTTTTCTCCGCCATTTGGTGGGGAGATGATAATTGGTCTGGCTGATCGGCGATGAGGCGGAGCAGGTCACGATCGGAAATGATGCGCTGGGTATCCGAGTTGATATTCTTCTGATACAGCCATATGACCAGGGCTAGAATGAGACATACCAAAACAATGGACACGAGTACAATTCCTACAATAGCATCCTTGGACATGACGGTCGGTTATTTTGCGTTCAGGGCCAAGATAGCGGGAATCCGGTAAATGTCTACACGAGTAAATTTCGTCCAGCAAAATCTCCTTTATTTCCAGATCAATGGCCCTTGCTTCACTGGAAGATTCGGGTAAGTTGATGGAAGGTTCTTTGAGGACGTATTGCCGATAACTGTCTCCCGGGCGGGCGATGCGAAGGATGTCAATGATGCCCTGCTTGCGGAAGTGCTTCATCTCCCGGTCGAGCACCCGCAGGGGCAGGCCGGTGGCGGCGATGAGGTCAATGGGGCTTACGCGATAGTCGTAGGTACGGAAAATTTTCTGTAGATCGGCGACGGTCAGGAAGGGCTCGGGAGAGAGCTCGAGTTCACCAACGTCCTCAAGGGGAGCATAAAGCTCATAGTAGTAAGCAAGTCCATTCGAGCCCCGACGAACGATCAACTGCTCGGCAAAGTAGCTAAGGCGGCTTCGCGTTTGAGTCATCGTTAATCCGGTTTTCTCCGCAACTTCTTTCGCCGTTAGGAGCCCGCCGGGATGGTTGTGGAAAAGGTAGAGGAGGTCGCGGTCGCTAATGTCTCGTTGGGTGTTTTCAACGTTCCGGTTGCGGAGTAAGTAATAGGCTAACAGGAATACCAGCGGTAAAACGATGAAAAAACTAGCAAATAAGATTGCCCCTGTTTCAGAACCATATAGCTAAAATAGGTCGATAAAGCTGTTCGTAAAAATAATCCTGCCCGGAGGAGCCTCTTTCCCTTGCTTTTCAACGTTCTTTGCACCTGCGGCCCCGCGCCTTAACCAAGAATAAGCCATGATCCAAATCTTCGTCACCGGAGGCACCTTCGATAAGGAGTACAACTTCGTCACCGGTAAGCTTTTTTTCCAGGACTCGAACCTGCCCGAAATGCTCGATCGGGGGCGTTGTACGCTGGATGTCAACGTGCGAACGCTGATGATGGTCGATAGCCTGGAAATAACCGATCTGGACCGGGAGAACATCGTCAACAACTGCCGTGGTGTAGCCACAAATCACATCCTGGTGACCCACGGTACGGACACCATGCAGCAAACGGCAGAGTACATCGCCAAGGCAGACATTCAGGGCAAAACCATCGTACTAACCGGTGCCATGATCCCCTATGCCTTCGGCTCTTCTTCCGACGGATTCTTTAACCTCGGTAGTGCCCTGGCCTTCGTGCAGGCCCTGCCCGCCGGTGTCTACGTGGCGATGAATGGTCGGTATTTTAACTGGGATGGTGTGAAGAAGAATCGCTCTACGGGCTACTTCGAAGCAGTATAAGTCCGTTAAAACAACGAACTTTAGTGCTCAGACTAAAATACTAACCATGTTCCCTGCCTGGCTTGCCCGTATTATGCTCCGTCTTAACGGCATGCGTGTCGTTGATCATAATGAAGGTGATTGGCCGAAAAAGTATGTGTTACCGGTGGCACCGCATACTTCTAACCGGGACTTTTTCTACGGGCTCTACTCCCGACCAATTATTAAGGAATACATCAATTATGTAGGAAAGTCTACGCTCTTCAAGGGGCCGTTGGGAGCTTTCTTGCGCTTTACCGGAGGGGTACCCGTTGTGCGGGAAAAGCGATCTAATTTCGTTGACTCCGTTGCGCAAATCTTTGAAGAGCGAGATGAGTTCAGACTCTGCATCGCCGTCGAGGGGACCCGATCTAAGGTGACCCACTTCAAAACCGGGTTTTACTTCATTGCCCTAAAGGCGCAGGTCCCCCTCATCCTGACTCGCTTTGATTTTGGGAATGGCGTCATTGAGTTCGCCAAGCCCTATCACCTGACGGGGGATATCCGGAAGGACTTTGACCATATCTATCGGCATTTCGATGGGGTCAAGGGGCTGGTGCCGGCGAATAGTTTTGAGTATGATGCGGGGGTTTTGGAGTTGTTGCCGGTGGTGAGGGAGGGGTAAGCGCGCATTGCACTTCGTGCTTATTTTTTTCGCTGCGCGGGCTGCTTCGCAGCGTGTTTTACCACTGATTATCACAGATTTTCACGGATTAGGGCACGGATTGCGCTTCGCGCTTTTGAAGAGATTACAGAATATATCTCTTTATGCCATTTTGCATATTTCGGACATTGAAGTTCATCAGAAGGCCGAGCTTAACTTTTGACAAGCGCATATAAGTCAGTAGCTGTGCGGTATGAATGTCCTGTAGTTCTTTTACTGATTTGAGTTCAATGATGACTAGATCATTAATTAGTAAATCAATTCTGTAGCCTGCATCGAGGTAAACATCGCCGTACGAAAGCGGTAAGACTTTTTGAGCTTCTACTTTGTAGCCCATTTTTCGTAATTCATGAATGAGGCAAGCTTCGTAAGCTGATTCAAGAAGGCCGGGACCTAGCCCTGAATGCACTCGAAAGGCGGCTCCACGGATGTCATAGGATAAGGTGTCGTAACTCATTAGGTGCTGTTTTTAAATAAAAGTACACTTTCTTTTATTTGAAAACAAAATGTATTTAAATAAAATCTGTGCCCTAATCTGTGTAAATCCGTGATGATCCGTGGTGAAATAGCTGCGCAGCAGCCCCAATAATCGCAGCTGCGCAGCAGCCCTCTCTACCTCCGTGCACCTCTGTAGTTAACTCGCCTACGCTGCGAAGCAGCCCAGCCTACAACCGCTCCACCACCAGCGCCGAAGCCCCACCTCCACCATTACAAAGCGTCGCCAACCCATACTTACCCCCCTTCACCTTCAGCACATTAAGTAGCGTGACGATGATGCGCGCTCCCGAAGTGCCCAGCGGGTGACCAAGAGAAACACCGCCACCGAGGACGTTCATATTGTCACCACTAATACCAAGCTCCTTAGCGAAAGCCATCGGCACGACGGCGAAGGCTTCGTTGACCTCCAAGAAGTCCATGTCCTTCATTTCGAGGTCAGCACGCTCGAGTGCTCGCGGGGCAGCCAGTGTCGGTGCCGTAGTGAACCACTGCGGCTCATGGGCGGCATCGGCGAAGGAGACGATGCGGCCGATGGGCGTCAGGCCCAGTTCTTTCATTTTAGCTTCGGAGACGAGCACGAGGGCAGCAGCGCCATCGTTAATCGTGCTGGCGTTGGCCGCCGTAACGGTGCCGTCTTTATTGAAGGCCGGGCGAAGATTAGGGATCTTCTCGAACTTCACCTTTTTGTACTCTTCGTCTTCGGTGATCACTAGGTCATCGCCCCGGCGCTGCGGAACGGTAACGGGGACGATCTCGTTGGCAAAAGTGCCGTCTTCCGTAGAGGCCGCTGAGCGCTGGTAGCTGTTGATGGCATAAGCATCCTGATCGGCGCGGCTGAAGCTGTACTTCGTGGCTGTCGCATCGGCGCAGGTGCCCATTGCTTTTTGGTCGTAGGCATCGGTGAGGCCGTCTTTGCTAAGGCCGTCGATGAGTTTGCGGTCGCCGAATTTAGCTCCCCAACGAGCGTCCGGCACGTAGTAGGGGATGTTGCTCATGCTCTCCATGCCGCCCGCGATGACAATTTCGTTGTGGCCCAGCATAATGGATTGTGCGCCAAACATGACCGTCTTCATGCCGCTGCTGCAGACCTTATTGACCGTCGTACAGGGAACCGTGTTCGGGATGCCGGCGCCGAGCGCTGCCTGCCGGGCGGGGGCCTGGCCCAGGTTGCCGGAAACAACGTTGCCCATTAATACCTCGTCCACCTGATCCGGGCTAACACCCGCTTTTTCCAGCGCACCCTTAATGGCGGCGGTGCCGAGTTGGGTAGCGGACAGAGAAGCAAACATCCCGCCAAAGGAGCCAATGGGCGTGCGGACGGCGGAGCAGATGTAGACGGTAGGATTGGACATGATCGATCGTTTTAATTGTCAGGACAATAAAGGTAGTGGATTGTCCGGTAGTTTAACGTCATGATTCGCAATAAAGCTTAGTTCGTTACTTAATTAAGCTGGTGAAAGATTCATCATTTGGATTGGGTGCCTTTTGGGATCTCGAAAAAGGGGTTTGATGTATAACTTTTTTTCAATAAAAGGGAAATATTCGGGATTAACGTATTATCATTGCATTGCATAGATTGTGTGTACTTATATTATATCTCTCATTTTAAAAAACCTACACCGCAACACAAATTTGGATTTTTGATCGTGTGAGCTAGTCTCTTACGATTGATACTATTGAGGACCGTTTAGCAGATGCTTGATGGTTAAGGGAACGTCGTTTTAGTAACGGTCTGTTTTAGGACCTGATCCTTTCGTCTCTGTCTCTCAACTCTCTTTGTTATTCCGTGAATCGTCGGAATGGCGGAGGATTTTTGTGAGCGTCAAGGCAAAGTGTGATGGTCTGAAAAAACGATGGTTATTGTGGCGCTTCTGAAGTTCAGTAACCGGCTGCCGATCGCAGCCAGGGGGTCCCTATTGTGTGTAGCGGTGAATAAAAAACCTCTCATGTTAAACCAATTTTATACCGCGTTATTCTTCTGTCTCTCTTCACTATCAGCCACAGCTCAGTGTTATGAGCCTGCTACCCTTGAAAGCCGAATGGGCGAGGCAACCGTTGCGGTTGTTGGCCATGTTGTCAGCTCCGAACCGTTTTACAACAACTTCGGTGAAATTTATACTAAACACGTATTGGCGATAGACCGGACGCTGGCGGTTGAATACGCCAGTAACCCGGCCTCGGAAATCGAATTCTTCACCATAGGAGGCGTTATTAACGAAGAACGATTGGTGGTATCTCCTTCGCCAAAAAAAATGAATAATGCCGATGGACTGTTCCTGCTTACGGAATACACCGGTAACCGGGTTACTTCGGATACACGTATGTTCCGTCTTGCCACCGTACGGAAAAGCTATTTGGCCTACAATAAACAAACGGGGCAATTTTCCGACGGAAGTGTCGTGCTTGGCAATCTGCTGGATGTGGAGAGAATGGTGCTAGATGCATTCGGGACTGGCTTTGCAATGGTATCAGAGCGGAGTTTTAGCCCGGAGCCCATTGTAGCTGGCCGAATGATGCCAACCATCTTCAGCATTACTCCCCTATCCGTGAGCGCGGGTATTGGCGAAGTGATTACCATTGAAGGCAGCGGATTCGGCGGCCCTGCCGGCAGGGTATTCTTCGACAGCCCGGATGACGGGACCGGAGGAGCCTTCACGGAGGTTGAGGACAGCGAAATCATCAGCTGGGGCAACAGGCGCATCCGCGTGCGGGTAGTATCCGGGGCTGGCAGTGGAAGTATTTCTCTGCTTACCGCTATTGGCCAGGAGGTGGAAAGTGACCAGCAAATCAATGTCGATTTTGCCATCAGTAATCTGAATCCCAACGATGGTGAAGCGGTGACGCCCCGACTGATTGACGATGAAGCAGACGGTGACGGCGGCTACCGCTTCTACGTTAGCAACAGTAGTGCCAACAATGGCCTTTCACTTGCTGAAGAGGACGCTGCTTTTGATGCACTGTCCCGTGCCGTAGAAACCTGGCAGACGACGGGAGATTTCAACATCGCACTACAAGGCACAACAGACGTTCAGGTGCCCAGCAGAGATGATGATGTCAATATTATATCTTTTGGTAGTGACGCCTTCGATTTTGACGTTGAACTTGAGGCCGGAACAGTAGGTATTGCTTACTCGTACTACTCCAGCTGTGGCTCCAGTGAATTTGAGGTGACGGGCTTCGATATTCTTTTTCGCCGGCCGGGCAATCCTAATGGGTTTGGAGGAAGAGTAAATTATAATTATGGCCCGGGGCGAGGTCGTGGCACCGACTTCGAAACCGTTGCCCTGCACGAAATTGGCCACACCTGTCAACTTAAACACGTAGCGGACGAAAGCGATGTGATGGCATACCGTATTATTTCAGGGCAGGACCAGCGGACCCTGAGCACCGCAAACATTAGCGGAGCAAGGGAAGTCGCCGCCCTGGCCCTGACGTATGACCCGCCAATCGTCAACTGCACGGGGGATTTTAAAAAGGCACGGAATTACGTCACCTTCAGTGAGGCACTTTCCGCGCTGCCCGTCACCTGGGCAGAGTTTAACGCCACCTCCCGCGCAAAAGCGGTTGACCTGAACTGGAGCACCTCCAGCGAATCGGAAAACGACTTCTTCACCGTGGAGCGTTCTGCTGACGGGATCAGTTTTCGCGGCATTGCTGAAGTGCCCGCTCGTAATATCGTCACTGGTTCGGTCTACGAGGCCGTAGATGAAGCCCCCCTGCCCGGCCTCAGTTATTATCGTATTGCCCAAACGAACTTTGATGGGAGCCAATCCGCTTCAGGTATTCGTCAGGTCAATCGCTCTACCGCTGGCGAACTGCTGCTTTACCCAAATCCCGTGGTTAATCAACTGACCATTGTAGACGCAGATGCCGAAGGGAATACCCAGTATGATATTTACGATGGTCTTGGCCGAAAAGTGTTCACAACACAATCAACTGGTACCCCTGGTCGGATTACGGTAGACGTCAGCGAGCTACCTTCTGGCCAGTATGTTCTCCAAAGTACGGCTGGGAAAATGAAGCGCTTCGTGAAGTAATGGATCGTGTTTATAACCAAATGCACGAATGAACTGATTACGCTTATCTCAATCCTTCAGGAAGTATTCAGCAGACAGCATTCAGGCTGTACGGCTCTGTCCGCTGACTGCTGAATCTACTGTAGAAGTAAGAGTGTTTAGTATCTCGTTCGTGCATTTGGTTAGATACACTAATGGATCAGAGGGCACCGTGCTGTTTGGGGCGCGGCCGCAGGTGCTGCAATAATGGTTAAAGAGCAATTAAGCAAGCACTATTCCCGACCTGGGAAATATCCCGGGGCTGGATAAATAGGCTGTCTCGGGTAAAGTAACCCTGCGGCCAGCAGCAGGCAGGTGCCGATCAGGATGGACTGGAGTAGGTTAGGGCGTAAGTTCACGGGCTCAGGTATTTCATCGAAACATTTCCACTAAGATGCCAACTCCAGC
>ENA-ORXT01002476-ORXT01002476.1-marine-metagenome-genome-assembly--contig:-NODE-2476-length-22155-cov-3.637467_pt1 | contig 22155 bp, 20 predicted proteins | sample MGYA00237868_ERZ511482 | MGnify/ENA metagenome assembly ERZ511482
TACCAGTGCACTCATTTTGATCCGTAGTGGAAAACTCCAGATGTGGACCAGATACCGAAAGATGGGCGCTATCACCACTATTAATAAAAACGGAAGCGGGTTTTGTTTACCAACAGAAATTTCAATCGCAACAATGTTTGGTACAAAAATATATCTTGCTTTAGGGTTGGCGTTCCTAGGGGCTGTCCAAATAATTTCGGTAGTTATTAATATGCTTCCTGTGCCAGGTTTAGACGGCTACGGAGTCCTCGAACCAACACTTTCAGAAGACATGAAAAAATCTATCGCTCCATTCAGAAACTATGGATTTTTTATCCTCTTCTTCCTAATATTTTCAACACCTGTAGGAGTTTGGCTTTGGATACCTGTTGAAGAAATATTCAAACTGTTTGGAATAGATTTTGAGTTAGTTGCCCAAGGATTTAGTTGCTACAGTTTTTGGAGCACAGAAGCTAACAGCGTTTGTGATGTGATAGAAAGCACCCAGCAGGCAAGTTAAAATGAAAAAAATTGAATATCCAAATATACCGATACTTACAGTTCTACTTTTTCTAATTCTTGCAGGATCTGTTGTTAACTCAATAACAGACACAGACCTTGATAGGAAGCCCCAAACTCCCGCTAGCCCGCTGAAAGCAAGCACTAATTCAGGATCGATGAAAGTATCTGAAAAATCACAAATCCTATTACCAGAGGAGCTATCAGATTATATTAATACTCCTGTAGTTCGTGAATCCACTTTTGAAATCGAGATTCAACCGCCAACAGATGCTACAGAAATGCAAGTAGGTTTTGACCCAACTTTCACACAAACACCTTGGCAAAAACTCGATAACTCTGCGAAGCTAACAAGTCGCCATGTCGGATACCAAACAATCTTTGCCAGGTTTAGAGAATCCGACCAGAGCACTCCTAGCTCTACAGTTATAGCAGACGTGATAATCGATTCAAATTACCTTAATGAAGGAAATGAACCCATTTCTATTTCACCATTATCAAACAGAATTCTTCTAGTTCGATTCATTCCAGGAAAAATGATTTGGGCTGAAGACAAAAACATCATTTATAACAAAACCGATCTTGACTTAGATTTGTTAAAAACACCGTGGAATATACAAACAGAAGGAACAAACATAACTTCTTCTGAAGTAAGGTTACTAAGCAGAGGCAATGGTTCAGGCTTCGATGGACAAGATCCGATAACAGCGACACAACACGACTTTGTTTTAATATTCGACACTCCCCTCAAGCCAAATACAGAATACAAAGTCATAGCCCCAGACAAATCCATAGAGCCAGCAACCTATGAATACAAAGAGAATTCAACTGCTAGCCCGATGGTACAAACTAACCAAGCTGGCTGGGCACCCAATGATTCAAAATACGCATACGTTGGAGGCTGGTATGAGCAGCTCCCAAACTTATCTTTTGATGAAACCACAGAATTCAAGCTAATAAACACGATCGATAAAACTGTTGTTTATAAGTCAAATTTAAACAAGCAGCCCAAAGACAGCATTGGGAAAGGTGATCTAACAGGTTCAGATGTTTTTGCAGCCGATTTCAGCAAATATAAAGAGCCAGGAAGATACACAATCTGTGTGATGAGTTTGGGTTGTTCTCTAGAGTTCGACATAGCCGATGACGTTTGGCTAGATCTAACCAGCAAAGTAGCCAGGGCAACTTACCATCAGCGCAGCGCTATATCTTTAGGCCCACCGTATACTTCTGTGCAAAGGCCTCGACCCCGTCACCCTGATGATGGGAACTTAGTTACTAAAACTGATTTTTCATTATTAGAAGCTGAGAAAGGCAATTATTCTAATGCTTTCGAAAAAATTGTTTCGAATGACACTGAAGAGATTGCAGAAAATGCTTGGGGTGGACACCATGACGCAGGCGACTGGGACCGCCGCATAAAACATCTTTGGTATGCAAGGTCTGCATTAGATTTAGCTGTTAGTTACCCCGAGCTGTATTCTGATCTTACTTTTAATATTCCTGAAAGCGAAAACAACATTCCAGATATTTTAGATGAAGGAATTTGGACAATAGATTTATTCATGCGTATGCAAGCTGCCGATGGGGCTGTAAGTGGCGGGGTTGAAGCATCTGAACATCCAGATAAAGGAGCCGCATCATGGACAAGTGAACTTCGATTATTCCAATTCAAACCTGATCCTTGGTCTAGCTACATTTATGCAGGAGTTGTCGCTGAATATTCAGTTGAGCTAGAAAAATATGATACCGAGTTGGCTGTAAATTACAAAAATTCTGCGCTCGCTGCTATGAATTGGGCTGAATCTCAACCTACGCCTTTAAACGACAGAGAAGCTGAAGCAATAAAAAGCCAGAGGCAAGTAGCTGCAGCATCGATGATATTATTAACAGGCGATCAACAATGGATTGATTTGTTTGAAGAATTATCACCTTTTAATAACAAAGCAGTCGATATTCTGAACTGTAATGAACGCAGACTATGTGATGCGGCATGGATCTATACTAAACTCCCAGAAGAGGTTCAGGACCAAAAAACAATTCAGAACATAAAAAACAGTTTTATTAAAAACGCTAACGGAATAGTAGAAATCATTGACAATACAAGTTATTCATTTTCGCTTGAATCCAAATACGTTCCACTTCGTTGGGGTACCGGATTAGGCGGAGCGCCAAAAACCTTAGGTTTACTGAGAGCGTATGAGTTAACAAACGGTAACGAGTATCTAAAAGCAGCTCAAAAGAGTTCAGGTGTTTCTTTAGGGGCAAATCCAACAAATACGGTTTATCTTACTGGCGTTGGTCAAACTCCTGTGAAATATCCCCTTATAGTTGATTCAGTTAATAAAGGGCTTCCCGTTTGGCCAGGGACTCCCGTTTATGGAAATCATGACATTAACCAAGACGAGAATTGGATATACGAATATCGACTTAAACCAGCTGGAGTAGGTACAGATCCAATGCAATTACCGTACCTGTGGAAATGGCAGGACGTTTATTACCCACAATTCAACGAATTCACAATACATCAAAGCCACGCACAAGCATTGCATTCTTTTGGCAGCCTCGCTGGCATTGTAGATGCCGATTCAAACGCTAAACTGAAGTAATGACAAATGATTCTTTACCGGAACTAGATCAACTATTAGGGCTAGTAAAATTCCATGATTCTTATTTAATAGAATCTCCGCTGGAACACATTATGGTTAGGTTTGTCGTCTCAGATTTTCACGTAGGTGCTTCTCTTAGCCATCAATTAGGCTGGCTACTCAGAGAAATATTTGAAACAATCAGTGGGTTAGAGAACGAAGATTTTCTTCCATATAAAGCACAAATTGAGGTCTTAACATCTGAAGAACTTAAAAAAATAGACCAAAGAATTTCAGATCAAGAAATCTATGCAAATAATCTAAGGATAAGAATGGTTGAGATGATAGGCAAGGTTCCTGAGAGTCAAGAATATCTGAAGATTTTTATAGCTAAATCAATTCGATTTATTGCAATCGCTAGGTGTACAGATAGAGCACTACCAGAATTACCAATGGAATTCTATAGATCACTTGGTGGCGAATTCCCAAGCCAAGGAACCACCAATCATTTTGCACCTGACACTGATCCCAGAACAAAAAATGCCCTAGGAATAACCCCAGGGCATCAATCTAATTCTATTTAAGAAGATCCCCAGTCAAGCTGAGGATGACAACTTACGCCAAAAGATGAAACTTACGTCATAAGATGACGAATTTATGCTTATACTTCAGCTGGAATTCTTAAAACCTGTCCAACAAAAATAAGATCTGGATCTTTAAGCATTGGTTTATTAGCTTCAAAAATTACAGGATACTTACTGGCATCACCGTAGTACTCTTTAGCTATTTGACCAAGAGTGTCACCAGAAACAACAACGTGCATATCTGACTCAGTAGATCCATCAGAAACATTTATTTTGTCTTGAACCTGACCAACATCAGCGATATTACCAACAGCCAAAATAGCTTTTTCTCTAGATGCCTGATCTTTAGCAGTGCCAGTAATAGTAGCTACACCATCATCAAATCTAATGTCTAAATCTTCAATGTCTAAACCAAGACCAGCAACATAGGCTTCAATTCCAGCAGCTTTTTTTGATTCATCAAAAGAAGCAGACATTTCTGCAGCATTACCCATTGACTCTTTCATTTTTTTAGCTATTTCTAATGCGCTTCCACTTTCAGCAGCCACATTCTCATCAGCGTTACTGTCAGCACCATTACCAATACCGACTTTAGCGCCAGCATTTCTTACAAAATCGAAAACTCCCACGAGATTCCCACCTTTCTAAATGTATTCCAAACTACTAACCTAGCGCCTAAGGTTATTAAACAATCATTGAGCAGAAGCTAATTCTTCGACGATGCGAGCAAATGTGTTCCCACGGTCTTTGTAATCTTTGAAGGCGTTAAAACTAGCTGCGGCTGGAGATAACAGAACAAATCCCGCATCTTGAGCTTTCGCCCACTCAAATGCGCCTAAACAAGCAGAATCTAAATCATCGAATGGGACAACGTGAGCATCAGCCATGCCAGCTTCAGCTAGAGCTTCTGCTATCCAACGACCAGTTTCAGGAATACAAGCTACAAATGTAGGATCAGCCCTACCTAGCAAGTAATCAACTAAATCTTTTGAATCTACCCCACGGTCAAACCCTCCTACAATTACAGCAACATTCTCGCCAGCTAAGGCTTGCATTGCTGCAATAGTTGGTAAAACATTGGTTGAAAGACTGTCATTAATAAATTCAACGTCACCTATGATCCCAACTGTCTGAAAACGATGATCGAGCCCAGCGAAGTTAACTAATGCGTCATAAACTTTCTGGTTAGATAGCAAATTGTCAGCACCCACTAACTTGGCAGCGCACTGAAGAGCCAAAGCCATGTTTGATCTATTATGTTTACCTCTAAGAGTTGTTTCTACCCCGTCCAACTCTGTTAGATCATCAGATGTTGTTGTCTCAGCATCAGCTACTTCTTCACGCTGTGAAAGGATATGATCATCAGCATTTACGACCAGGTGTTCGAGCCCGGGTAACGAAATGATAGATAATTTATCTCTATAATAAGTTTCTATATCACCATGCCAGTTAAGGTGATCTGGGTGTAGCGAAGTTATACCCACAACTTTAGGCCCACAACTGAGGTCTGTAACCTGATAACTTGAAGTTTCAATAACCCAATAATCGTAATCGATATCGGAGTCAGCTTCGTAAGGCGCACGACCAATGTTTCCACCTAAGAAGACCTTAAATCCGATTGCTTCTAGAATTGCAGCGATTAGAGCCGAAGTTGTGCTTTTGCCTTTAGTACCAGTTATACAAACAACTTTACTGTGATCTATGCTTTGTAGCCACACACCGGTAGCACCAAGTAAAGGCACTCGACTGCTTATTTTTTTGGCTTGTTCTCCGTAGCGGCTAATTCCTGGGGCCTTCAAAACATAATCACATTTAGCAAGCTTATCGTACCCGCCAGAGTCGAAACTCAGGGATTTATCGACAGATGTCTCAGCTAAAGATTCATCAACAATAACCGGATTTATACCTAAGGATTTTAGCTTTGCTTCGCTAGCTTTGCCTTCAACCCCGTAGCCCCATATTCCAACTTTTGAATTTTGTAGATCAGTCCACGATACTTGGGGTTGCATAAGCCTCCGGAATGTTGTGAGGGTGTTTAACGTCAGCCTCATCTTCTTGCGAATCAACAGCGTCGAATTTGATTAACTGCCCTAAAATAGCGTTGCCTTGTCTGTCATGGCGTTGCGAAGCAGCGATAACAGCTTGCCTGCATTCGCCAATGTCTCCAACACATTCAAATGGTTTATTGAACGCTGGATCGGATGAAACAAGTGAAATAAAGACATCAACTAGCTCAGAATTATCGAGAGGTTCTTTACCTCCAAACATTTCACTAAGTTCTGCTTGGGGAACAAACGGGGACAATATTAAATCTATGAAGCAGCACTTGTCACAAACACCGCACCAAGTTATTGCCCTATCCTCTTCTTTGATATGAAATGCTCTATTGCAGCTTCTAAACACAGGGTGATATGGTTTAAGCTGAGAGAACTGCTTAGCTATCCACATTTCGTTGCGGTGTCTAAGAAATGAGAACCAATCAGGCGCCGCTCCAAACGAACTCGTAAGAACTTCTCTAAATAAATTCTCGAATTCAATACTCTTTGAGTATTGGTGGTTAATCATCGAACCGTCGTAAATCAAATTCCCCTCAGATGCAGACCGCTCGTTAGACATCAAGACTGCTGTACGATTATTTATTGTGGCAGCCGTGATAGCAATCGCAGATAAAATACCCGTAACTGGGACATGACCATTTAAGAAACCATTTTCTTTAGACTTCAATATTTGTGGATCAAGATGGCGCTCAGCACGAATAATTTCTAACCCCGTAACCTTTGCCGCCTCTTCAAGAGCCGCAAACTTTGTTGTGCCTGGACTCATAACAAACAGCTTAGAACTTGGATGGCTTCTTCTGGATAATTCAACAGTCACTATTGAATCAATACCGCCACCAAACGGTATTAAAGGCGCTTCGTTTTCAGGGGCATCCATAATTGGTGCAGGCCCAGCTGCGACTCCACCATCAATTACAAGGTTTTTAAGACTTAACCCATTTTTATATGAGAACTCACCAAGACCACCCTTGTAATATTGAATAAGAAAATCAATCTCGCCTGAGCGAACCGGGGTTTGCCCAAGATCAATTTTTGAAGGAGCATGCGATTTATAGTATGAAATTCCAGCTAATAGAAAAACTAGTCGCGCCGCCTCTTGGGTTTGAGGTTTCGACCAATCCCCTTCAATAACAATCTTCTCTGTAAAACTGAAATCGCCGAGTTCATAGTTACAACTTAAAGTGGAATCTACAATATCAAAATCTACATATTTGAACGGCGCAGAATCCGAAAGAGGTTTAGGATCTGAGGTTTCTGGCATAATTTTTCCGATCTGAAACAATACTGATTTCAGCATAGCAAACAGTACATATTTACCGTAGCTTTGACTAATTGATACTACCCTATGACTAGCTGCATCTTAAACAGATCTGCACCAAATAAATGTATAGGTAAAAAATACTGTTAAGAGATACTAAATCTTAGTCGATGCTAAAATCATTAAGATAGACAGTTGAAATGATAATTTTATGAACAACCCATATAACGATGCATTCTTAGAAGAACTTTGTGGCACTCTAAGCACACCTCAAGACATAAAAACTGTTGAGAAGCTTGAAGCTCAAGCCAAACTTCCATGGGAGCCGCTTATAGCTGATGGCTTACCCATGCAAGATAAACAAAGATTTGTGTCATATTTTTCACAAATCGGATTTCTACCAAAGTATAAATCTTATGGCGTTAAATACGCTGCCCCATTTGGTTATTCAATGTTTGACTTAAAAGACAACGCTGGATTTAGTGTTCAGTTACATGAGCAAGAAAAAATTGAGGCATTTCATATTCTGGGAACTCAGCAGAATTCATTTCTTCTACTTGGCTCAGTTGAAGATTGGGAAACTCACAAAGAAGAATTTATAGCCCTTTGGCATGAAGGGACGCCAGAAGAATCTCCTCTTGTATACATTCCAAATCCAGGCGATATTGCATTAGTCGAAAGCTTAAATACTGTTCACACAGTTATAGGTTGCGTTCTCGAAGAATACGCAACCTCTTCCTACGATGTTGTTACAAGGCTTCATGATCAGAACAAAGGCGATGAAACAGTTCTACCAGAATCACATCTTAGTGTTGCAGAGGTGATAGAGAAAGCTCAAACCTTAGTTCCTAAAAGAATAATAGGTAGAGGCTCAAGAGGTTGGCAAGAAAGAGAAATCCAAGACGGAAGAAATTTAGTCAATTTATCTGCAGCTGGTTTAATAGGGATGCACGAGCAAATCGGGATAGAACCAGTGAACTTTGAAACACCTGAAGATTCAGTTACTACAATTGTTGCTTTACAAGGTGAAACTATGGTCGAGATTGAAGACTTTCAACAGATAGTTCCAGTTGGAGGCACTACGGCTCTTCCACCTGGAACTAAATGTGTACTCAAGAATGCCTCAATCTACGACCAAGCAAGAGTTTCGATATGTCAGGTTCGCACTAGCACAGCGTTCGCTGACCTGCGACAGCTGACTAAAAGTTAACCAACTAAGAAAGTTACTTTAAGGCTAACTCGGTATTCTTTAACACTTGAACCTTCGACATTAACGTACTGGTCTTTTACCCACGCTGACTGAATGTTGTTTACTGTTTCACTTACTTTTGCTATTCCACTTGTTACTGCATCATCAAAGCTTGTTGTTGAGCTAGAAGTTATTTCTATTGATTTAGCTACTGTCATTTTTCTCCTAATTATTGAATTGAGATAGTAAATCTAGCATATTTAGGTGCCATTTATTACAAATCAAGGATACTAATACCCAACGGATGCAGTTCAGATAATGCCATTTAGAATAGAAATATGGCGGAAGAATCAATAGGTGATGAATACGCAAGACTGTTATTTCAAGAATCGGTAACCAATGCAAACTTTCCTGACTAAATATTTTAACTTATAAAGTTTCAGTTTCTTAAGTGAACTAAAGAATCGATTTTTAAAAATTCGAAATATACTAAGTGTGTGAGTTATGAGTGGGAAGAGAATCAGCATAGTTTTGATTCAGTGTTTAATTCAATAAAAGATCTTTCACCAAACAATTTTAACTTTATTGAAAGAATAGCTGACCTTTGGGATTTGTCTATAGATTTACCAGCCGGTAATCCTAGGATTAAAAGGCTTGCTGCAATAACTGCGACTATTCCAATTAATTCCCTACATTTATATTTACCAAGTGAACTAGACGATATTCTGAACCAAATTTCGCTGTATTCACAAAGCACTAACATCCAAAATTTGACAGGCGAGCTTGCAGCATTTGTCATGAACTTACATGATTTCATATTAAGCACTCCTGAGAGTGAAACTAACTACGATTACACCGAACTTGTTTTAACAGCAGCAAGAATCACTACAGAGTTTTATTGGATCAAACGCCTGGATGATACAATTCAAGCTTTGAAACAAGTTTTAGCTGGGTTAGATTTCTATCCAGAAGACACCAAAGAGCATCAGGTTGAAGAAGCCAATCAGCTATTAAGCTCATTATTTGAGATGAAATGCACAGTCTTGGCCCAAACTGAACAGCAAATTAGCCGCCGACTTGGCTCATAGATTTAGAAGGTTGAAGGAAATGGACTTGACCTATTGAATGTCCAGCCCATTTTTTAGATATTTCGTTATTTATCTCCGACCCGATTTCAGAATCGCTGCTGCCTGAACGTAGCAGCGATTTTATATCAAGAAATCCTAAAGCGAATAAGCAGTTCCTGATTTGACCATCAGCGGTTAATCGAATCCTGTCACAAGTGTCGCAGAAAGACCTTGTAACACTTGGAATAATTCCAAACTCACCTGAACCATCAGAGTACTTATATACCGTTGACGGAGACGAACCAGATTCAGTTTTTTTAAAATTGTATTCGGATGAGGCTATTTCTAGAATCTCTTTTTCAGAGACCACTTGATTATTCTCCCAGTTTTTTTGGGCATCTAATGGCATAAATTCAATAAAGCGAACAACGACATTATGTTTTCTTCCAAATTCTAAAAAATCACAAATTTCTTTATCATTTTCACCTTTCATAAGAACCACATTCAATTTAATTTTTTCAAATCCTACTTCGATTGCTTTATGAATTCCTTTAAGAACATGGTCGAGCTGATCCCTTTTTGTAAGTTCAACAAATTTTGCTTTATCAAGAGTATCTATGCTTATATTTAGTCGTTTCAAACCAGCTTGTTTAAGGTCCGAAGCTGTGTGCAGCAGACTTGAACCATTCGTTGTCATAGCTAAATCAATTTTATAGCAACTTAAGCTTTCAATAAGTTTTGGCAAGCCAGGACGCAGAGCTGGTTCTCCCCCAGTTAAACGAACTGATGTAACCCCATAGGATTTAACTAGCAGGGAAACAATTCTCTCAATTTCTTCAAACGTTAGAAGTTCTGAATTATCTAACCATTCCAAACCTTCTTCTGGCATGCAATAGGTGCAGCGAAAATTGCATTTATCAGTTAATGAAATACGCAAATCTTTATGAATACGATCAAATTTGTCAATTAACTGCACAATATCTAGCGTACTACCGGCATGTTGAATACCTACTGCAACAAATCACTCAATTATTATTTATTCTCCAGTAGATCTAATAACATCTGCTGGATCTCTATTTACAGATAATAAAATTGCGAAGGCAACAAATACACAACACAAAGCTACTGACACAAAAAGGCTAAGCAAATATTCAAAAAGTTTAACTGGGCTAAACATATGTGGAAGGAAAGCAATTGCATATCCTTGAAATAAGTTTATAAAACTAAAGCAGATCAACCAAGAACCCAAGCCAAGCAGTAAGCCTTCTGCTAACCCCTTTAGAATTAGATCCTTCACACTTGCACCTAAAGTTCTGAAAAGGGCTACTTCTATTCGTTTTTTTCTCATGGTAAGCAACTGGGATATTACACCAATTCCAACATAGATGAATAAAGTAATATATCTAAACAGCTGCGATGAAGAACCTAACAAAGATCTGATATGTGATGCAGTCTCATTCTCAGTTAACGCTGACTCCACAAGAACAGATACAGGGTTATTAGGATTGATTATTGTTCTAATGGCCAAAATTTCTTTTTCGGTAGGAACATGTTCAAATTCAACTACCCACCTAGCTGTGGCCGGAGAATCTGACAAACGAGAAATAATTGAATGTGTAGATACCACTATTGAAGAAGATAACTCAACGTCACGCCAGGCCTCATTAAACTTTCCCCCAAACCTTGTCTGTTTGTCTAGGAGTAAATGGCTATCACCGGGTTGAAACAAATCAGAATCTGTATTTGGGCCTACAAGGAAATAGTTACCCTCTTTGAATAAGCACAGCTGACATTTTGAGGTTTCATCTTGTTTGATTAGTATTTCTAAATAATTTATATTTGCTTCTTTAATCTGGATTTTTGAGTCCGCTAATTTATGGTCATAGGTTGCACCTAAATCCCGCGACCAGCCAACCCGTAACGCATTTACTTTTTTTGAAAGATCATCATCAATCATGACCGCTTCGCTTTTAGTTACCATGTGTTCACCATTCAGACCACGGGTATAAATAGCAATTCGATCTTGTGGTCGATCGTAAACACGATTGATGTTCTCAGAAGTAGTTCTAGAAACCGAATATTGCACTAATCCAAGTAATAACGGGATAGCTAGGATGCACAACATCGTTATGGTTTGTTTGGATTGAGTTCTGAACTCTAACCATGCGGGATAGACACTGCATGAAAATATGTGATCGAACCATTCACGATTTTTGAACATTAATACCCCGCCGGGAGGGCAATGTTTGTTCTTATTTCAGATAGCTTTATTGAAGCAATATCGATTATTTGATCACATACGTTTGAGATACTTGATTTATGTGTCGAAAATACCAGGGCTGTGTCGTCATCATTTTTTAATTTCTGAAGAACTTCAATTACGCTTTCAGCCGATTTTTTGTCTAGAGATGAAGTGGGTTCATCACAAACTAAGAGAACCGGATTTTTAACAATTGCTCTTGCGATACAAACACGCTGCCTTTCACCACCAGACAAGCAAACCACAAGAGAGTCTTGTAAATCAATTAACCCAACTTGTTCTAGCCGGTAAAGCGCTAAATCATCCCATATTTGATGGTCAATGTTGGTGTATCTAAGCCCGTGAACCACATTTTCTAACACGGTTTGAGACTCAATTAATAATGCAGTCTGATATACGATTCCAATTTTGTTTGATCTAAGCTGATCGCAATGAATGCTGTCGTCCAAGTCGACACTTTGCCCCTGAAACCTGACCACTCCAGAATCAGGCTTTCTCATAAAACTTAAGATTTCAAGAAGGCTAGATTTTCCGCTACCCGATGGCCCAGTCACAGCCAGGCTCTCCCCTTGATTTACGCTAAGTGAGAGTTTCTCGAATAGAACTCTGGGCTTGGATTCGGTTGTTATGACTCTGCTCAAGTTTTCTACTTCTATCAACTCGGTGTTACATATCTTCAAGCCAGTTTCACCTCATCTCCTACTTTCAAAGGCGAATCTTGCGGCAAAATTAGGCGACCTGAAGTAACTGAAACGTTTTTAACTTCGAGCGTCTGCCATATGCCGTCAGAAAGAAATATAATTTCGCCTTTTTCTGTTGAGCCTTGTAACGCACCTCCTGGGACATTCAAGACTTTTTTGTTTGTATCATCAGCGATCATTATCACAGAGGCGGTTCCGCCATTAACAATATTGTCTTCAGAAAGAAGTTCAATTTCAACCCGAATCTCAGGAATTCCAGTTCTTTCATTAGCTGTAACTTTTCCAAGTTTAACTTTGCCAACAGTTTCAGAATTGTCATTTATAAGCCACTTTCTAGTATTTGATTCAAGAATTGATGCTGGCATTTCTGCAATCACTTTCTTGCTTCCTGAGTCGAGCTGAATAGTAATTTGACCTTGTTCATTCAGAATATGAGATACAACAGTTTTTTGACCCGGCGCTATTGAAATCCAGTTGTCTGCTTTTACATAAACTCCATGATTTTCTCGAAGACGTTCTAATGCTTTTTCGCTTCGTTCAACTGCAATTATCGCTGATCTACGACCACTCAGATCGTTGGTATATGTAGGTATTGCTTTAAAAGTATTTTTTGCTTCAATGTATTCATACTCTGCGTTTTCAATATTTTGTTCAAAATTTGGGTCAGTGACTGGAGATTTTAAATCATTTTTATCAAAGAACTGCTGCAACGCACTTTTAGTAGACTGGCCTAAGATGCTTTTGGACTTGTCGCTATCATCGATCTTGTATCCTTTTTCTTGAAGCAAAGAATGAATACACTTAAGAAAGTTGCCACCTTTTTCTCCAGGAAGTATCTCGACAGAGTCAACATCACATTCAATAGCAAACCTTGTTGAAGTGCTAAAACGGTAAACGGGTTCACCAGCTTTCACTTCTTGTAAAAGATCCAAGGTCAGAGCTGCGCCATCAGGCAGGCTCATAGTTACAATCTTTTCAGATTCAACTACAGCCTCAACTTTATACTCTTCGAAAAGCCTGTTCGAAGTGACTTTGCTAGTTACTTCTGAAATTGATTCTGTTGCTGGCGATGGCGGCTCATAGCGAGCCGCCACTATCCAGCCTGGCAGGGCTAGCCCGGCATACACAATTATGGGTAAGACAAACCGGACTACAGAGTTAGAAAGCACTTTTAACCTTTCAGGAACGCTTTAATGTCAGCGGGTGCTTCGTTTATTACATCATTTTGTTCAGATGCAATCTCGTCAAGGCGGGGCAAAATTTCATTTTCCTGACATTCAATATCAGCTAAAGCCATACCTATCTCATATTCTTTTAGTTGTTCTCCTCTATTCTCGAATTCGGGAATACTTTCATTCTTATCACCTATTGGGTCGTATAGTTTTTTTGCCAAAATGTTTTTACGCCTTGTCGGGTCTGATATCCCCGGATACCCATTTTCATCCATACACTTTGACCAAGACTTATACACTTCAGAAGTTTTTTCTCTACTCCGAGCTATAGATGAGGCCATAGAAAGTGCAGAAATTTCTTCAGCCTGTTCATCACAGTTTGTAGAAGTAAGAGTTTCATCATTATTCTCTGACCCATTTATTTGAGAATCCATATATCCGTAACCAACATTTTTGGCGTCAGAAACCGATGGCGTCCAATACCGATAGGTAACAGTTTGATAGTTCTCAATACACGCATTTAGGCGAGTAGCAATTTTTGAGAAAGGCAAACTTTCATAATCTGTTTGAAGATTTATTGAATCATCAGAATTAGGCATAGATTGTGAGCTAATTGAATCTGATGCGCAACTTACAGATATCAGCATAAGAGTAATTCCAAATGTGTTTATTAGTAAACGCTGCATTCTGCACTCCCTTTAACGTGTCCGCTATAAAATCCTTCTAGTTTCATACAGAGGTTAATATCGCCAGCGAAAGGTAGATTAACGCTTGCCCATTTCAAAATTACTGTTGGTGCAAAACTTCTAGTTATCTGTTTCTGATCTACTATCCGAGCAGTGTTGTTAAGTATCAGCTCTTTTTTGCGAGAGATCTCAAACTCTTCATTAACTGAATGGTTGATAGTTTCTGTTTCAGCATAAGTTTCTTTATGTTGGGCAGTAACAATTTTATCTCCAACCGCACAGAATTTACCTATGAGAGTTGCCGTAGCTAAAACTCCGCCAACTCTATTCTCAGCTTCGGTTCTAGTTTTACCAATCCAACATTTTTTAACATCTTTTGATGATTCGTGTACTTGTGCTGAAGCCATGTTTGACATCGCAAGCACAGAAATACACATAATAAATATTGCCATAACCGCCTTTAAGGCGTTCGATATATTTTTTGAAACCATATAATTTCTCCATTCAATTGATTGCTGCTTTAGCAACTATTGAAGAAAGCGCATAAATTCAAAATCAATCACACAATAAATAGTTATCCTTATTGACGCTACGAACAGCCGATAGGAACAATGTGGGAAACATAAATAGCAGCACCAAAGTAATAGCCGCTACCGTCATGACGACTATCTCAAGTGTTTACCCAACTTTTCTTGCTGGAGCTCTGGGAAACACTCTTAAACAAGAATTAGAAATTGGTGATCAGTTTTTTGGATTTATGGTTGGCTCATTTTTTGCTGGAGCGATGCTAGGATCTGTGACTCTCAGCAAAGTTGCAGAAAAAATTGGTGGCAGATTAACAATTCTGTATGGATTAAGCGCAACAATTTTTGTAAACCTTTTCATCGCAGTAGTTGCACGTGACGGATACAGTTTCATTGCTGCTCTTACAGTTGCTGGTTTAGCTAACTCAGCGAATCAACCAGCTGTAAACAAATTAATCAGTGGTGAAATAAATAAATCACAACTTGGGTTTGCAGTAGCTGCAAAACAATCCGGGATGCCTACTGCTGCTCTGTTAGGAGGATTGGCAGTCCCAGGGTTTGCATTAACAATAGGCTGGCAATGGGCGTACGCTGCGGCGGCACTTTTCGCGATCTTTGCTTGGGTCTTGATTTGGAGGGTGCAAGCCGAAAGTAGCTTCACAAAGAAACCGCCGGGAACATTACGTAACAGAAAAAGCACACTAATGTTTGCTGCAATTGGTGGAACCACCGCAGCTGCAGGTTCAGGGGCTTTAACTAACTTCTTAACAAGCTCGGCTGAAGATACAGGGTTATCAGCCAGCAAAGCAGGATTTTTGCTAAGCACAGCTGCATTTATTGGAGTCCTGGTTCGGCTAATATCTGGAATTATTGCAGATAAAAAACCGAATATAAAACCAGTTAGAGTAGCCGGCATCCTACTGTTTATTGGGGGGTTTGGAACTATAGCTTTGGGATTAAGAGATCCTAGTGTCCAAACTGGGGCAGCAATAATTGCTGTTGGAGCAGGCTGGAGCTGGCCAGCATTATTCAATTTTGGGGTTGTGAAATCAAATATTTCAGCGCCTAGTCAAGCTACTGGCATAACTCAAACAGGTGTTTATCTAGGTGTTCTATCTGGGCCAATTACTATGGGGTATTTTGTTGAGAATCACAGTTACCAAACAGCGTGGACCGTTATTGCAATTACTATGTTTATTGGAAGTTCAATATTTTATTTAGCAAGCAAGAGGATTGATTATGAATAGGCCTAGCGTTGTTGGGTTTGAATCTGAGAATGCGGGCAAGACATAAAAGTATTATCTAGACTAAGTTCATGGAATTCACAGTAGAAGAAATAAGGGTTCTTGGTTGTTTAATCGAAAAATCAAAAACAACACCTGAACAATACCCGCTGAGTTCAAACTCGTTGATGGTTGCATGTAATCAAAAAACTAGCCGAGAGCCAGTTGTTAAATACAGCCAACAAGTTGTTGACGAGGCTGTAAAAAGTTTACGAGAAAAAGGCTTCGCCAGGACAGTAAAACCGCAAGGTTCGCGTGGCCATAAACATAAACATATTATTGAAGAAGCTTTAGATACAAACTTATTTGAGTCATCAATTCTTGCTGTACTAATGCTAAGAGGTGCTCAATCAGCAGGTGAGCTGAAACAGAGAACTGATAGATATTGTGACTTTGAAGACAACCAGCAAGTATTAGATACTTTGATAAATCTATCCCAGAGAAATGAGCCTATAGTAAAAAATATTGGCAGGTTTTCAGGTCAATCTCAAGATAGGTGGATCGAACTCTTAAGTCCACAAGCTGAACCAAATTTAGAAGTAATTCAATCATCGGAAAAAATATCAACTTATGTAGATGAAACCCAAGAAGATAATGTTGCAACGGCCCTGGAGGAAAGAGTGACTCGACTAGAAAAACGGCTTAAACATATTGAAGAGAACCTGTTCTAAATTTACTCAACATCAATACTGTTCAGGAAATCCCATGCAATTTTTGTGGTGTCAACTTCTGTACCTGAGCTTTTATATACATTATGACCAGCACCTTCAATTGATACAAAAGAAACATTAGCACCTAAATTACAATCGCTGTTTGAAAGCACTTTGTAACCATCGCCAACTGTTTCTATTGCATCATCTCGGCATCCGTTAAGAGCCACCCACTCTTCAAAGTTCTCATCAGCTTTTGAATAATCGACTACTGAATCTTCAACACCGTGTATTTCCATTACTGGCACTGCTGTGTATTTATCGTTGTTGGGAACTATTTTATAGTGCCCCATGCAGGCAACCCCATCAACTATTTCGCTAGCCTCGATTGCCATTCTTTGCGCCATTGCACAGCCATTAGAAAAACCTGTGAAATAGATCTGATTGGTATCAATAAAATCTAACTCTTCAGTAAGTTCATTCACCATATTGGTGAGGAATACGACATCATCAATTTCGCTTGCTACAGCAGTACCACAACATAATTCTCCTGCATTCCAAGATTTAGCTACACCTATTGGCCAGGCAACAACAAATCCTTCTTCTTCGCTTATTTCAGCGAATCCGGATGAGCTTCTTTGACCTTCATCTGTGCCATTAAATCCGTGTAAATCAACTACCAATGGAACTTTCTCGACATTGCCAATATTTGGGACTTGCACAGTCCAACAACCATCACGTTGCCCTTCTTCAGTGCAGTCACCGTCCTCAGTAGTATCTATCTGTTTTTCTTCTACAGTTTTATCTGCAGATGTTTCTACTTCGGAACTGCAAGCCCCCAAAAGCACAATTAGAAAACCAAATATTAGATAAGAAATATATTTTGACACTACGGCTCCCACTAGTTAGATCAAGTTGAAGCAACTATATATAAAGAATGTTCTCAATGACTGAAACAGACTAAGTAGATGAAATATTTTATCTAAAGCTATAATTTATTTGGTGGGTAGTGGCGATGAAATTATTGAGACAACGGCAGTTCGTTTAGATACTTCGTTTGATTCTATAGGTCCAGCTATTGAATCTCAGCTGGTTTCTGATTTACCTGATTTATCAAACTTACCAAATTTTGACGAGCTAATGAACAGCTTAAGTTTCAATACTGTTCCACCAAATGTATTAGTGCAAGTTCTTATTGATGATAAACCTGTTGCGGTGATACTAAGTTTTTTTGTCCTTAGTCCAGATTCTTCACAAGCCCCAAAAGATATACATATTAAAGTAGCTTTTTTTGAAGGTGTGAACGAAAAAGATGTTGTTGATCAATTCCTGATAAAGACAGGCTTACCAAGTAACCGTTTGGAACAAGTTATTGAAGCGATCACACAAAGATATCCAAGGATACTTAATTCTGAGACGGAAGTGCGTGTGAATGTTTCAAACCATGACCCTGTTCAAATGCTAAGTTTAAGAAACTTGCTTCAAAAAAGTATCGGCCGTTACTCACAAATGTATACAGAGAATGAAGTATGGCAAGCCGCGTACGATCACTATTTTTTACAAGATTCATCATTTATTTATCGTTGGTCAGGCCTTGACGACCCAAGTGAAGCTGGTTCAGTTTCACTTGAAGAATTAATAAGCGAACTTAATCCCTACGAGGCATCCATGCACCGCTCTGGTTGGGCCAATTCAATGTGTGAAAGTCTAAAAAACCAGCCTGGTAATATTCAAATGGAATTTATTCGGTTCTGCTTTAGACAGCACTTTAACTTTCCAGCTGGCACACCCGAGGTTGATGAAGAAAATGATATGATTCTTGACCTCTGGAGATTTGGAGCCATCAAAGCTACCAAAAGAGGTCAAGACTATTTGCGTATGAAAAGGATAGGCGAAGGTGACTGGAGGCTACGAATGGCTAGCCCCCGTTGGGGTCTAAAGTACATTGTTTGGGCTAATATAGGTAAATTTAATTGCTTGTCAGCAGATGATTGGCTGGAGCTAATAGATCTTACTTTTGATTCTCAATCAACGATTTATATACCGGAGAACGCAAAGCATATAGCTTCTACTGGACTCGTAGATATCGAAGCTCTCGAACAACGTTTAGCGACAACTAGACAGCCAAGAAGATTGAAGCATCATCAACAATTCTGCAAAGCATTACCAGACTACTTCCCAGATGGTGTTCCCAATCATAAAAACGATGATAACCCAATTGAGCTGGGTTCAGATCTAGTAACAACTGCCTCTTCTCTCGAGGCTTTTTGGAGAAAAGAGCACGCATACTTGCGAGCACCGTTGCCAATGCAAATACTTAAAAAACTTAAGTCTCTTGATCCTGATTTGCACGAGAGATATATCAGGTTTCTTTTAAAAGAGAATTTCCAGATTGCGATGTTTGCTGTTGCTGACAAAATCGAATCTTTTAATCCTGATCTAAATATCTGTCGAAGTATCAGAGATCATATTGCACAATACCCAACTGAGATGAGTGAACACCAATTATTTCCTTATCTGTGGATTCTGAGATATAGGTTGATTGGAGTAGAAGCAGCCGAGCTTACCGATCTCATAGAACCTTTATTAGAAGTTCCAAATATTCAAAAATTATGGGCAGAGTTAGATAAGCACCTACCCAAAAAATCCCGGCAACTAAAGCTTCCAGAACCAAATAAAGCCCTGTTAGAGCCTGTGACTCTTGAGAGGTATAAATCTCATTAATTTTCGCACGCAATGTCTACAAAGCAAGCTAAGTCAAGGTTTTAACTACTAAAGCTTTGCTTTTTGTTATAATTAAATATGGGTGGGACTGACTTAAATACTCCTTCAATTATTGAAGCAACTGAAGTATCAATTGAATTAGCACAGGCATACAAACGTCTGCTGCCTCAGTTATCAGAATCAACGACTTTGCCTGATGATCTAGATGAAATAATAGAAATACTAAATAAAATAATAGAACCAGAAAACAGCCACTTGTTCATAGCAAAAGTTGGGCAAGAAATCGTAGGGTTCATATTCCATATAGAGTTCGATGCACCTGCTGGGGAACGTTGGTTCTCTCAAGATTTGGTCGTTGACATAAATCACAGAAAGAATGGTATTGGTTCTGAACTTATAAAACAAATCACAGAAAGAGCAGAAGAAAAAAGACCTCGAACACTTTCTGGCACATCGGGAACTGATACAAGTGAAGTAAGGCTTGCTCTTGGCCAAGACTGGGAAACGCATAAGACCAATTACTTTACATATACTCCAGAACCAAGCAAAGAAATTAGCGATGCTGCCCCTGAAACTGTTTTAATAGAAGAAGCAACTGAAGTAACAGAGCCACTAGCACTTGTTTATCAGAGGCTTCTGCCACAACTTTCAAAATCAGCTCTTATACCTGACGACCTTGCTGAGATACAAAGAATACTAAATAAGATAATAGAACAAGAAAACAGCCATCTATTCATCGCAAGAGTAGACGATGAAATTGTAGGGTTCATATTCCATGTTGAATATGACGCTCCAACAGGAAACTTTTGGTATTGCGAAGATCTTGTTGTAGACAGCGCATACAGAGGTAAAGGAATCGGCGCAGCGTTACTAAACACAGTCACACAAAAAGCTGATATTGAAGGCCCAGTTTTGGTTGCTTGCACCTCTAGAGCCGACAGAAAAACACAACATCTATTTGAAACTCAAGGTTGGGAGAATAGACCTGAGAATGTTTATGTCAGATTCAAACCATGAAATAATGCCTATACTACATATGGGTGGCAATATGAAAATCGTACTAACCGTGACGGGGAGTCAACATTTAAACAAAGCCGCTGCGGTATACCACGGACTCATAAAACTAGGGATTGAGTTCGATCTCTATATCTTAGATTTAAAAGGGGAATGGTCCGATTCTGCCCTTCGAACTATCGGTCAACTTGGTTTAATATCAGATAATATAATTTGGAGGAAAGCTGAAGAAGATCTAATTCTTGGATGGTAGTCTACTGGACCCGGAAACTTTGTTAGAGAACAAGTTGAAGACATTGAACCTGATCAGATAGTTCTCTGTGGAGATCTTCCAGGGACCTCCTCAGTTTCCTTTGGTCTGACATCTCATAATTTTATACACTTAGAGTTTGGTTTAAGAGCCGGTGGTCCATATCCAGATATCGAATTTGACAGCGCGGCATTGACAGACACGTTTGCCCACGGGTTAACAACTCATCTTCCGGAAGCCTATATTGGCCATTTGCCAAAATCTAGAAACGTATATCTTGGAGTAAATCCCGAAACAGCAATAATGGAATTACACAGACCGTTTAAACCCCCTGCCGTTGAAGGATTAGATCCAAATAGACCATATCTCATTTCAACTATTCATCGTCATGAAGCTCTGTTAAACCATGAACAATTTTTTGGCGAAACATTTGGCCCGGATGATAGCAGATCGGTAGATTTTCCAAGACCTGGAGATGGAGATCAAGAAGCTTTACCAAACATGGTTCAAGCCCTAAATGAAATATCTCGAACACGAGACATGCAAGTAGTGTTCATTCTCTATGGTGGAACTAAACAAGCACTTGAACGAAACGATTTACAATTTGATGATGACGTTATTTGCATTGATCCCCTAGACGTTGAAGATTATTGGGGTCTACTACAATATTCCAACGGAGTAATCACAGATTCATCCGGCATAGGAGCCGAAGCAGCATACATGAACAAACCAGTCTTACTTTTGCTTAATGAAGGCACACACCGCAAAGACGTTATTACGCCTATATCCAGAATAGGTGGAGTGCGTTCAGAAACGATCTTAAAAGCCTATGCAGAGCTAGAACCATATTTTCAGACAGACAGACCTTTACCAAACCGCTACGAACAAGAAACTTTGAATGAACTTAAACGTTTAGCACAATTTCTTGTTGCAACAGCAAACGGCAAAAAAATACCTTTGAGACATCATGTATCTCAAATAGGTTCTATGTTAATAAATGGAACAAGATCCGCTGGATCGTCGTTACATCAAATAACCAGATAAACCGAAACAAACTACACCACCAATAAAGCTCTCAAAAAATTTTGATATACAAATGGCTCCCTACGAAGAATATATAAAAGCATAACTAAGCTCAAACCCGCTTAAACACTTGTGGAGCTAAGGAGAATTGAACTCCCGTGTTTACACGCAACGTGTTCACACGCAACGTGTTCACACGCAACCTCTTGCGTGCTACCAATAGTCAACCAAACACATATATCACTGGCTATCTTTATTTCTTGACACTTAAATAGTACGTTTATGTGCATGCATGTTTACTGCTGGGTATCTATGATGGCTCCCGACTTAGCACCCTCAGATAAAAATATATTTTAAAAACAGCTTAAATTAGAGAACTCCGAAAAACGAGCTTCCAAAATACTAGATGTTGTTTACTGGAAAAATTGAATTATCTGAATCTGTAGTTCTCTAATACAAAAATAAGAATGCCTCCCCAAACAATATTGAGAAGGCATTCTTTAAGAGCGTAACCCGGGAAACTTGCAAGCAGCGGTCGCACCGGGTGTTCTATACCAGTATACGGCATAAATTCGATAAACTAAAGCAATATTGTTAGGAAATTTTATGGACTTTGAAACCGCAGAA
>ENA-ORXT01002477-ORXT01002477.1-marine-metagenome-genome-assembly--contig:-NODE-2477-length-22148-cov-41.970006_pt1 | contig 22148 bp, 12 predicted proteins | sample MGYA00237868_ERZ511482 | MGnify/ENA metagenome assembly ERZ511482
GATGCTCTTACTTTGGCAAAATTGATCACAGGATTATTATATAAGAAATTCTCCTCTGTCAATATCCAACCCAGAGATACTGCTGGAAAAAATCCAAATCTATTATTAGCTCCGAATCTGGAAGATCCATCGACTCTCATCGTTGCAGAGAATAGATATTTCTGATTGTAGTTATAATTAATCCTACTGAGATATGATAGTTGGGTATTTAAATATTCGAATCCAAAAAATGTCTGACTCTCAGCTGTCGTCGGAAATGCTAATGAAGCATCCTCTATCCGATTAACTGGTATATCTTGGATAGAGCCGCCTATACCCTGCCCCTTATTCTGTTCTGAAACTGTGCCGATAACTGCACTTATGCTGTGTACATCTATTGTCTTAGTATATGACAATGTATTTTCTATGATCCACTTAAGACCTTTGTTCTGAGATCTATTATATCGAGTGATGTCATTACGATTAGTTGCATTAAGATAATAGATAGGGGCAAATCCCTCGCCACCAAAGAATGCTAAATCTGCTCCGAAGCTGGATCTAAATTTAAATCCGTTCAAGAAACTGACCTCTCCATATATACTGGCTACAATCTTATCACTCCACCCAAAACCCTGCTGTGTCTGGAAAGCGGCGACAGGATTAAGGACTTCTGATGTTACAAAATTAGATATTCCATAAGGTTGTCCTTCTGCGTTTCTTACGACTTCAAAGTTCTGAAAAACACTGCTATTAAGAACATCAGGATCTGTCTCTATCAAAGGCGTAATCGGATCTAAATTAATCGCTCTACTAAGAGGTGAACCAAATTCTGAATTAGTAGATACCCCTGTCGCCTTTATCCTGGTGTAAGCAAGGGTATTACCAAACTTAACATGATCGCTAATCTGATGTGATGAATTAAATCTTGCAGTGTACCTCTTATAATTAGAGTTGTTTTGCGAGACTATTCCATCTTGATCAAAGTAACCAAATGACACATAATAATTAGACTTCTCTGTTCCTGCTGACAAGCTGATATCATGATTCTGCATAGGTGCATCTGTTCTGAAAACTTCGTCTTGCCAGTCTGTCCCAACTCCTAATGATTCAGGATCATCAAAAAGAATATCACCTCCAGAAGCTACTGATGACTCATTCATCAATATTCCATATTCTCTGGCATCCAGTAGAGATAACTTTTTCCATGGGGCTTGCACACCGTAGTAAGCGTTATAATTAACCTCCATCTGTCCTTTGCTGCCTGTCTTAGTGGTCACCAGAATCACACCATTAGCTGCTCTGGCTCCATAGATAGATGCTGATGCAGCATCCTTAAGAACTTCTATCGATTCTATATCACCTTGACTAAGATAATCTATACCTCCTCCGATCGGTACGCCATCTACGACATATAGAGGCTCACTATTATTTATAGATGTGGTCCCTCTTACTCTTACGGTACCTCCTTCTCCTGGTGCTCCAGAATTAGTAGTGACTCGGACGCCTGACGTTCTTCCCTGGAGTGCAGATTCTATCCTGACGATAGGCATATCTTCTAAGTCCTTAGCACTGACTTTAGATATCGCTCCTGTAACGACTTTCTTTTTCTGGGTACCATAGCCGACCACGACTATCTCATCCAGCTCCGATGCCTCTAACCCTAAGGCAATATCTATAGTCGATCTACCTGCAGCAGATACAGTCTGACCACTGTAACCGACATAACTGATAATAATATTAGATGCGTCATCGATGAGCTTTAGCTCATAGAATCCGCTGACATCTGTAATCGTACCGTTAGTAGTTCCTTCTTCTAAGACAGTGACTCCTATCAGCTCCGTATTATCTACCGCATCTGTTATCGTTCCACTTATCGTGGACTGAGCCATTACACTACTTATAAGCGTGAACATCGAAATTGTCCAAACAATTATTCTACACATTCTCATTAATTAGTTTTTTCATATGATTGGTATTCTATAAGCCTTATAGGATGACAATTTTTTTAGTTACGATTATTCCGTCGTTATTGACACTTACATAGTAGATACCCTTATCGAATGCAGAAACATCTATCTGCTTACTTACAATTGTATTACTAACTTGAGACTTATAAGTCAGCTGGCCCGTAGTATTAGTGATCATTATATCTCTATCATTAGAGCTTACTGAGTAAAACTTGAGCTGGACCATATCAGATGTGACTGTAGGATATATGTTATAATACGTAGTCTCATCGTCTAAGTCTCCGACACTCGTTGTCATACATGCATTACAAGTCTCATAGAAGAAGCATACATTCTGATCATTGCTATCTACGGTCAGTAATCGATTAGTAAAAATACCTGAACCATCTGTTATTGTGCATGGCTCACCTCCTGCAAAATTCTCTTCTACATTATCATTATGTAATCTGAACTTATACTCATAGTCGCCAGGAAGAAAGTCTAATGTTGTGCTATATCTACCATTTCCTAAGTCGGTCATAGGATTTGCATTTCCTACCCAATTGACAAAATTACCAGTTACAAATACTGAATCAAATGATTCTGTATAATCAGACATATCTACTGTAAATGTAACACTCGATATATTAGCTCCTGAGCAATCAGTCGACTCACTACATACTCCAAAACATGTGCTAATTTCTGCGTCTGATGTGACTGCGGGTAAAAACCTGTCATTGAAATTATTAGGATCTGCACAATCTTGTCCACTAATGACTTCCTTGCATGAGTAGTCTAAACATGCACCATTAGTAAATGTATAAAATGAAGAAAATCCGATTTCTCGTTCGACAGTAATAGAATAGATGCCATCACCATCATCATCGGTTAGTGGGTTATCACCAGGCAGCCCAAAACCAGTTCCACCTGCAACAAATAATCCATCTGGACTCACCGTAATCACGGGTCCCGCTGCCACATTAATTGTGATATCTACTGAGCCATCACATGTATAGCAACTCTCCCAACATACTGTCTCTAATGAAACATCTTCTGTGACAAATAGTGATCTATTGCTGAAGTCTCCCGACTCATCAGTTATGACACAGGGAAAAGTTCTATTAAATTCTTCCTTCACTGCGAAGTTATCTACTTGGTAGAGATACTCATGTGCACCAGGAGCAATGTCCGTCACAGTACCAGTATATACACCATCTCCATCATCATCAGATAACAACTCAGCTATATCAGAAAAATTATTAAACGTACCACTGACGAATACTTCTGTAAATGTCCCTGGGTAATTATTCATATCTACGGAAAATGTAACATCTGCTGGCTCGAGAGTACCAGAATTAACGATAACATCATCGAAGAAATAATTTCTCTCTTCAGTCAGAACTTCGCCAAAATCAAAAAACAATACCATCTGATTATAGACGCCACCTGTTGCAGGTTGTCTCGGATCTTCTTCTGAGTTATCATTAGAATCAAAACATATTTCTGTCCATTGGTTAGTTTCAGTAACCTGCTGAGTTGTCACCCAATTAGCTGATGTTCCCATCTCTAACTTAAGGGCTACATTCCCCGGATTCTCAAAATATACTTTCATACAGATCTGGGCTGAATTAGTAAGATCGATTGGAATAATTGCTGTAGTTGCAAATGCTCCGGCGAATGATTCTGAGTTAGCGGGCTTCTTAAAATCTGCAACTTTTGCACTTGTGTTAATACCTGACGGATCAGGATTATCTATAATGGCATTCGTAGTAGCCTCAAGGTCACTTGCAAAATATTGGAATATTGTACTGGTCTCTTCCGTCTCAAAGTCTAAGATCGTTGTCTGAGATGTGGCATCGCATAGAAAGCCTAATAATGAAATAAGTAGTATCGTTATTCTCATAGTATTGGTTGTTTTTGATATAAAATATTAAGAATGAATAGTTGAGTTAGTGTTGTAATTACAATATTCACCTAAATTATAAAAAAATGTATATTTTTCTATATAAACATTTAAAATTTAGACTAGTAGAAAGACATATTATTAAGTTTCTGAATATGTTACAGATGTTGTCAGTAAGCTTTAAGAGTCCATCGAATAGGTAATACTATTTAATACCATTTAAACATTAGAATGTCGGAAATATTATAATAGAATTAGCCAATCTCTGCGTTAAAAATACTCTCCATAGCTACCGCTATGAGTCAGCCCACCCACTTTCGTGGTTCACTTTTTTCGAGTATTGTTATACTCGAATCGTCTGCGACGAAATCATTCGTTCATGCCTTAATCTTAGCAAATTCTATTCTATAATCTTAACCGACATCTTAAAATTTAAATGGTATTACACATTTATAATATAAGTGTAGGTGACAAAATTCGAGTTAGCCATAAGCAAGTATATTTGGACGGGTAAATCCTATATATTAAAGTCGTATATGACCAAAAAAAAGCAGATATATTCTATATCTGCTTAATTAATTTATTTATCATTAGGAATTACGATCAGTCTGCTCTTGGCTTAGCTGAGTAATTCACTTTGAGTTGTCCTGACTTTCTTAGTTCAGTTTTTACATCTTGTACGATACCCATCGTAACCTTACCATCTATCTTAAGAGATGATATGATACTAGGTATTTCTTTCTCGTTCACAGAGCTTCTGTGCTTTTCTATATAGAGAGGAATCTCCTTAAGGTCAGCAAATTTGTCTCCCAATTGTAATTGTGGCTTAGTACCATATGTAGCTTGGAATTTATCTAATGGCTTACCTATGAATAGATAATTGACCAATGATTTCTTCTCTAACTTAGTCAGCTCTGTAGCACTCGGTACATTATTAGCCACCTTAAGCTCAGAATCTCTTAGTACTGTTACAACCATAAAGAAGAACAATAGCATAAATATAATATCTGGCAGTGAAGCTGTAGAAACTTCAGGGTTTGCCTTACCTCTTTTTTTAGTAAATTTTCCCATTATATTTTATTTGTCTTCTCCAAAATTAGTTGGTTCAGCTTCTGATATTACTAAAGGAATATCTGCTCTTATTGCTTTCTGTTCATCTCTCTCTAAGTATTCGAATGACTTTCCATGTCGCTTGTTCGCTTCTTCTTCTCTTAACTCATTGTATGCAGCTTTGAGCTCATTGTATACTTCCAGATAGGTCCCATAACTTGTTCCTCTGTCATTCTTTAGAGAAATGATGGCTTTAGTAGGCTTTTCTGCCATATCTTCCATCTTAAGAGGATTCATTATAAATGTTTTGGTATCTGCTCTTAGATCAGTAATGCTTTTGGGTTCACCTCTTACAAGAAGATCATCATTAGCATTAACCAGAACAGAATATACATTTCTGGAATTGAGCTTCATCTCAGGAGGTGGCTCATTAGACCAAGGCGGCAACTTAACCAGTACACCCTTATCTACCACAATAGTAGTCGTCACTAAGAAGAATATAAGTAATAAGAAGGCAATGTCGGCCATAGAGCCTGCATTTACTTCTGGAGCTTTTCTGTCTCTTGCCATGGTGTATTATTTAAAAAGATTCCAAACTTCCATTAATACCATAGAGATGGTTGCTACTATTGCTAAGCCGACTGTAGTCTTTATACCTCCACTTATCACCTTACTAGTGTTCTCAGAAACGTCAAATTCTTGGCTTAGTGCTCCTATCTTTCCTGCTGTCTCAGCATCTGAAGAACTGTATAGAGCGAAAAATACAACTGCAATCACAATTAGTCCTATTATTAATTTCATAGAACCCTTAGGATCTGTTATGATCCCTAATAGTAGGAAGACAACGACCAATATTCCGCATATTCCTGTAAGAACGGCTGGAATGGCTACCGCTGGAGTAAAGAAATCGAAGTTTTGTGTGCTTTCAGGATCTTGCATGATAGGTACAAGATCTAAACTTGTATCATATCCTGCACTTCCTAATCCACCAAATATAGATGTGAAAACTATTGCAATGCATACTAATGCTAGTATTAGTGCAAATAGCTGCCCTCTTTTCGTCAATAAAGTAAATATTGATTTCATAATCGTTTTTTAAAATTTTATAAAATCAAATTATTTAAATAGACCGTTTTTAGACATGATATCCACTAATCCAATAGTAGATTCTTCCATTTTATTAACGATTCCGTCAATTTTAGAAACTATATAGTTATAAAAAATCTGAAGGATAATGGCCACAATAAGACCAAATACAGTCGTCAGTAGGGCTATCTTAATACCGCCTGCAACAACAGATGGAGATAGATCTCCTGCTTCTTGTATTCTGTCAAAGGCTTCTATCATACCGATAACAGTACCCATAAATCCGAGCATCGGTGCTATGGCAATGAATAGTGAAATCCATACCAGACCTTTCTCTAATAGACCCATCTGTACTGATCCGTACGAAACAATAGCTTTCTCTACTGCTTCAGGTCCATTATGTGCAGTCCTAAGACCTTCATACAATACACTTGCTGTAGGACCAGGTGTAGATCTTGCAATCTCCTGAGCCCCCTCTAAGTCGCTATCAGCTAATCTCTCATCGATACGAGATAATAACTTAGACGTATTAGTCGTCGCTATGTTAAGCGTAATAATTCTTTCTATGCAAAATGCAAGACCTAAGATAAGTGTCACAAGTACGAGACTCATAAACTTCCAGTCTCCTTCAATAAATTTTTCTTTTAGTACTTGGAGTGTACCGCCCTCATCGACAGCGGCATCTTGTGCCAATAGATCAGAGAATCCTAAAAGGCAAATTCCGCAAATCAAAAAACATGTAAAAATAATTTTTCGCATGATGATAAGTTTTTCTTCTTGTAAGTCTGTAAATGAAATTGGTTTAAAAACCCTAAAATAGAAATATTTGCTTTAGTAGTGTAATAATGTATATCAAATTTTATACTGTAAATCCATAGATTTTCCATATGAATTTTTCGTATATGTAACTTAAGATGCAATCGGTCAGCATCTTGGCGTCTGAATGAGACAATTATTATACTCTAATTTCAAAAATTGCGGAGAGTAAGGGATTCGAACCCTTGATACCCTTTTGAGGTATACACGCTTTCCAAGCGAGCGCCTTAAGCCACTCGGCCAACTCTCCTTTGTACTTAATATTTCAAATGTAATCTTTTCACTCCTCTAGTTGGAATAATTTCAAAGCATTTGTTGTGCTTATTTTACTTATGTCTTCTATTGTTGTATTTCTGACTGCAGATAAGTGTTCGACTATATATGGAATATAACTACTTTCATTACGCTTGCCTCTATTTGGCACAGGGCTCAGGTAAGGCGCATCTGTCTCAAGGACTAATTTATGATGAGGCATGTATCTTATCATGTCATCTAATCCAGCATTCTTGTATGTTACTACTCCTCCCATTCCCATATAGAAATTAGTGTCTGCAATCTTTCTACACTGAGACACTGTACCATTGTAACAATGGAATACTCCTGTTAAGTTACCATCTTGATGGCTTTCTATTATTTCTATAGTAAGGTCTAATGAATCCCTGGAATGAATAATGATCGGAATCTTATAGTTCTTTGCCCATTCTATATGCTGCTCAAAAGACTCAATCTGCTGATCTCTATATTTTATATCCCAATAAAGATCCACCCCTGTCTCCCCTACTCCGATATACTTACGTTCAGAACTAAGAAATTCTTCCATCTCTTTATTTACCTTTTTATAATCATCATCTACGGAGCATGGATGCAGTCCCATCATAGGATAACAATAATCAATATACTTATCTGATAAGTGATGTAAGCCGTCTATGGAATCTATATCTATATTAGGTAACATTATCTTATCTATGTGATTATTCTTAGCACGTAGTATGACATCATCTATATCATCGCTAAATTTATCGACGTATAGGTGTGCATGAGTATCTATGTACATATAAGCTAATTAATTATTGAATCAATACAATGTCTAAAAGCAGCAAAAGTAAATATTATGTCGTCTGGGTAGGTCAAAAACCTGGTATTTATGACAGCTGGACAAAGTGCCAGGAACAAGTTGTCGGATTTCCTGATGCAAAATATAAATCATTTAAGTCCTATGATGAGGCAGTGCAAGCATTTGACTCTAGTGCAACTAATTACGTCAGCAAAAAATCTAAAGGTGCTTCCGCCATACAGATTTATTCTGCTGAGATCATATCTGATAGCATATCTGTAGATGCAGCATGTAGTGGCAATCCTGGAATTGTCGAATACCAAGGTGTACATACTATATCAAAGGAACAGATATTCCACATGGGACCATTCCATCAAGGCACTAATAATATAGGAGAATATTTAGGACTGGTCCATGGTCTTGCTCTTCTTAAGAAACAAGCTAATGATCATACTGTGATCTATACGGACTCAAAAACTGCAATGAGTTGGGTAAGAAATAAAAAAGTAAAAACAACACTGAAACAAGAACCTGCTAATGCTGATCTCTTTCTATTAATCAAAAGAGCAACTAATTGGCTTATGAATAATGACTATAAAACTCAAATATTAAAATGGGAAACCAAAAAATGGGGAGAAATACCAGCAGATTTTGGTAGAAAATAAAAATTACTTTATAGCAAATTTCATCCTGTAAGCCACTTTGACTTTGCCTTTCTTTATATTTTCTAATCGGCGCTTAATCAACTGTCTTCTAAGAGGCGGAAGCTTTTCTAAGAATAGTTTTCCTTCTATATGATCGTACTCATGTTGAATTACCCTGGCATTGATACCTGTATAAGATTCTATGTGCTCTACGAAATTCTCGTCCATATATCTGATTGTAATATCTGATAGCCGATCTACATCACCACGAACATCAGGAATACTCAGGCAGCCCTCTTCATAAGAATTTTCCGTACCTGATTCTTCTACTATCTCTGCGTTTATAAATGCTTTTTTGATCCCCTGTAAATCCTTTTCTTCATCTTCCATCTGAGTAGTATCTACAAGAAATAGTCTTATACTTTTCCCAATTTGTGGAGCTGCTAATCCTACGCCTTTGGCATTATACATAGTCTCCCACATATTGCTGAGTAGCAGGCTTAACTCTGGATAATCTTTCGTTATTTCTTCAGCTTTCTTTTTTAGAACCTTTTGCCCGTATGCGAATATTGGAATAATCATTCTATTATATATGCTTGAGATATCTTTGTAAAATTAACACTGCACTTATTTTATCTATTCTTGACTTATCTTGTCTTTGTTTTTTTGAGAGACCACTCTGCAACATTATTTCTTTGGCTTGCAAAGATGTAAAATTTTCATCTTGAAAGTCTGTCTTCATATCAGGAAATTCTTTTAGCAACTTCTTCCGAAAAGCTTCTATCAGTTCTACAACGTAAGTAGGTTTGCCATCTTTATGAGTTGGATACCCAAAAACTATTTTTTCTACTTCTTCCTCAGCGAAATATATCTTAAGAAATGAAAGTAAGGAAGAAGTCTTACATGTCTTGAGAGGACTAACTATAATATTCATAGGATCAGTGACTGCTAATCCACACTTTTTCATTCCGTAATCTATCCCCATTATTCTAGCCATGATATATATAATATTATAAATAGACTTATAGTTCACATAAGAATTTATAAAAGAAAATTATACCGTTAACATTCTAATATCATGTAAATATTCTGTATTAAATTCGTTAAGATAAAGGCATGAGCGAAAGTATTGTTTGTAGATGAATCGAGTATAAAAGTGATCGAATAGAGCGAACCACAATAATGGGTGAGTTGCCTCTTAGTTGTAGCTATGGCGAGCCTGAGCGCCGAGTAATTTTGTGATAATGGAGTTAGGTATTACTAATGCTGAAATTATTAAATTTTAACGAAATATAAGCGACAATCTAATGTATCACAAAATTAGGATGGTATTATTCCGTCTTTATATATGATTATGAGCTGCATTATTCATTGATCCATGCTGTATAAAAAAAAGACCCCCTTCAACTTAATGAAGAGGGGCCCCATCCCAAAAACAGTAATTCTTATATATCTTATTTTAATACAACCATTTTCATTGTTGCATTATCTGTATTAGTCTCTATAGTTAAGTAGTAGATACCTGGTGTTCCAAAGTCTTTCGCATTGTAAGTAATTGTATTTATACCTGCTGCATAATTAGCTTTATCAGCAGTTACTACTCTACCTTCTACATCTACTACTGAAATCACAACTTCGCTATCCGTAGGTAAATTAAATCTCACTTCCGTATCTGTTGCAAATGGATTTGGTTGGTTTTGATATAATCTGAAACCTAACTCTTCCGTATCTACATTATTAGTTGTCAGTTTTGGTCTAAGAATAGTCCCATCATTCTTATATACTTCTGGTACTAATCTATCTGAGCTTAATGTTATTGCATTAACTAAATCTGCATCTCTTTGCGCAATCGCTTTGATAGTGAACAAATTATCAGATACAGACTTTCCTGTTAGATCAGTATTATTCCAACTAATTATAATGTCGTCACCTACGATTCTATAGTTAGAATCATTAAGTGTATTATCAGTATTTTCTAATGTGATATCAGCTATTATGCTTGCATCATAAGATAATGTCATTTGATATCCTTGGATATTAGTCTCTTGTATGTGTACTGGAATTTCCACGATATCACCAGCACTTATAACTTTATTGTCCATAGTCATGTTAATCACAGAATGACTTCTGGACTCAATGTCAGAATTGTTAGCATTAACAGTAACTGTGTTATTGACATCGCCTACTTTTACCGCAATAAAGTCAATGTGCATATCTGAATCAAGACTTGCTATCTCATAATCTTCTGTAAATGACTCACCGAATGGATCAGCAGGATCTAAGAATGTATATGACTGATCCACGAATCTCCAAGAATCATTATTAGGGAAATTATTAGTTAATCCTAATATTAGTTTTCTTAATTCAATTAGATCCAATGCTGACAACTCATTATCATTATTAATATCTGCTGCAATTATCTTATAGGGACTGTCTAAGTAAGTATCCGCAAGTATATGCCTCTGAATAGATATGATATCTAATGTAGAGATACCATTTAGTGGATCATCATTACTATATGGATCTACAGTGTACTGTCCACCAGTCGGCATATTAGGGAACGCATATTCTCCTGCTATGTCTGTCTCTGTTGTAAGCACAGAACCCATTAGATTGATATCTATATTTTCGACATTCTGGAATTCTTCAGTATATACCTCACCGTCTACATTCACGACAGGTCTAAGTCCCATACATGCTCCTGCATTATCTTGGACATCTATGAATGAGCTACAGAAAGATTGTATGAGAATGCCTTCTGGACCTACTACAGATGCGTAGATGTCTACATCATTCATACCTATATCTGTACAATCAAAAACTATATTTGTCTCTGAGGTGTCAGGTGAGAATGACAAGAAAACTTCTAATCCACAAGGGTGTGAACTTCCTGCATTAAAATCACTCGCCCATAATTCTACCATACCGAAATCTATATCTCCATCGTTGTCAGTGTCCATAGGCATTAAGACAACAGCAAGACCATTAATACAATAAGCCGTAGGTGCCTTACAATTCTGAATTGTAAATGACTGATCACATGTCGTAGCATTACCACATCTATCGAAGAAAGTCCATCTTACGATGTGTGATCCTATAGGATACTTTCCTGACGCTGTCGCTATGTCTCCCTCTCCTCTTACATCAACTGCTGGATTATTAAAGTTAGCTGGACCTAATCCCAAAGCACCTAGAAAAACCTGATATCTATAAGATAGATTCTCTGCAGAGGTACAATCATCAGTAGCTGTAACTTGTAATTCTATAAACCCTTCCTCACATGCAGAGTCATAAGTACAAATGGTTTCAGCTTTACATCCCGATATTACCGGCTTTACGTTGTTAGTAATCTTAATTACCTGCTGACAGGTAAATGTAGGATAGTAACCTGTCACTGGATTTTGCTGACACCAATCAATAATATTAAATGTTCTTAAGATCTTAAGACAAGCATTAGATGTCTGATTATTAAATGTAAAGATCTCATCATCTGTATCTACACCTATTAAGTCACAATTATCTGATGGGTATGTCGGTACACCTAATAGATCTGTTCCTAAATCAGATGGTGCAGAACAACCAATGATTGTAGTATCACGAGGACATACAATATCAGCAGAATTAAATAATTCATCATTTTCGAAAGTTATTATCTGCTTACATGTAGAAGTTCTACCTCCATTATCAGTGGCTGTGAATATTCTTACGAGCTCACCAATATTACATTGATTAACTTGGTTGTCAGGATTATCTGACACTGTAGCACCACAATCATCTATGACAGTAGCCGTACCAAAAGTTAGATCTAAGTCAGTCATATCATATGTCTCATCACAATCTACTGTGACATTTGGTGGACATACAACTTGAGGTGCTAATTTATCTTGTACGTCTACATTGACCATACAATCATTAAAGTTTCCGAAGATGTCTATTACTCTAAATACGACCATCTGCTCAGTGCCTACATCTGCACAACAGAAATTAGCAAATTGGCTGAATCCACATACATCTTTTATTTCGAGTACATATCTCCACTCATCAGTGCATGAAGCATCATTCCAAGTATTAGCAGGAGTAACCATTACACAATCTTCTCCAGTACCATTGGACGGCTGACCCGAACCCCAATTAGAATATTGTAGAGGAGAATGGTCATCCCATAGGAAACCATTACCAAACCTCTTAGCACCTATCCAAAATCTACCATCATATGTATTTCTTACGGCATCTACTACATAATCTTCTTCTGCTACAGAATCAAATACTACTAAACTTCCACCATAAGCTGCAGCTCTTCCTTTAGCTATAGTTGGTGTTAGATCCTTATCTGATAGATAATAAAAACTACCATTATTACTTCCTATAAACGTAAGGTCACAAAATTCTGGAGTCTTACAATCACAACCATTAGGAGTCATTCTTCTTACTACCATGCAGTGTTCCTTGCAGTCATCATATGATCCATCATCAAAACTAGTTGCAAATACAGCAGCTTCTCCTCCTGTAGTAAGAGATACTGAAGTAAACTGATCACAGACAGCAACTGGCGGTGTATTATCTACAACATTGACATGTATGTTACAAGAACTAGAATTGTAGCATTCATCATATGCTGTAAACTCAACTAAACTATGCCCCATGGGTAAGGTAACCTGACTTGATAAATTATAATCAAGTATAGTTCCACCAGAAAATAATAAATCAAAAGTTATATCAGATGAGCAGACATCAAAGAAAGTTGGTAGTCCTAAATTAAGCGTAGCTCCACAAGTTACACTACCGTGACTACTATTTTGATTCCCAGTTATGGTGTTAGTTGTTACAGTGATATTCTCTCCACAAGTTAGAACTGGTCCTTCTTTGTCACTTATTTCTATAGTTTGGATATGCACATCTGTCACTTCACCCATACAGTGCCACTCTCTTAACTCATATCTTCTTATTATCTTCTGAGTACAACCAATTACAGGTAATACTGTATCATCAAAAGTAACTACGGTATTACAGTATACATCTGGAAAGGGAAACAAATCAAATGTTTCTGTTGTTCCCATAAACGTAGTGGTATATTGTGGTACACCTACCTCTTCTGGATCTGGGTACCCATTCCCATTGAGATCCCAAGGAGTACCACTACAATCAAGTTGAGTTAAATCTTTCTTAAGAAAATCTTCTGGATATGTTACCTGCGATGTATCTATCCTTTCCAGATTGATGATCACTGTACAGTCATTAGGCGAACGAGTACCGTTGCTATCAAATGCTGTATATGTTCTTTCTATCTGTTTTATAAAATTTACATCGCATAGTGTCTCTATAGTTTCACTTAATAATACAGGAGTAACAGGCCCATCACAGTTATCTGTAAAATCTGGTCCTGTATAACTATTCATAACGCCACAATTAAGAGATATGACATTAGGATCTGGGCAATCAGCTACAGGTCCTAACTTATCTTCTACTGTAATGAAACCCCAACAAGAATTTCCACTATTTGTATCCATTATCTTAACACTCAACTGCTCACCTATAAAATCACCAGTTACTAGTGGACTTGTAGGTATAGTGTTTTCGTGATGATCTCTTACTATAGCTATAAATCTTCCGCCAACACAAGATGTGCTATCCTTAAGAATCATGGCTGGTGTGATAAGAGCTTCACAATCAAGATCTAAAGATACTTGTGTAGAGCCATTACATGCTAGGGAGCATTGAGCTGATACTTCTGTACTGAATGCACTGAGTATTAGGAGAGTCGAATATATAAAGCACTTCGACTTAGATGCTAGTTTGTTCAGATTCAAAAACTTCATGAGATCCTCTTTTAAAATTTACTGTTTTGGATTTTTGCTCAAAAGCATTTCCAAATGATTAAATATTAATTCCAGTAAGGATCTATTATTCTTTCTATGTAGTAGGTGGTATCCTTTAGATTACTGAGAGATAATCTAATCGATAGGCAAATGTAGACAAATAGTAATAGCTAGTTGTAACTCATATTAGTTAATTTTCATATATGTTTTTTTTAATATAAAAAAAGCCCCCCTTCATAAATGAAGAGAGGCCATCCCAAAAACCGATTTTATTCTAGTACTATTCGATTATAATCATCTTCTTAGTAGCTGTGAAATCTCCGCTATCTAATTGATAGTAGAATACTCCAGCTGCACCAAAATCGGACTTACTCAATTCTAATTCATTATAACCTTTTGCGTAGTTGCCTTCTCTCACACTTAATACTTTTCCAGTTACGTCAAGTACAGTAAGAGTAGCAGCTCCCGCTTTAGGTAATTCAAATCCTATAGTTGTTCTATCTGTGAATGGGTTAGGCTCGTTCTGATAAAGAGCATAATCACCAGCCGCAGTAGTACCATTTCTAAGATCAATATTTACTATATCTAAGTTTTCACCTACATAAGCTTCAGCTCTTGTTACACTACTATTAAGATCTAGTATCTCAGATAATAAACCTGAAACTGTAGACTTAAATGTCATAGTGAATAAATCACCGTCACCACTGATTGGTGTTAAACTATTCCAACTTGTAGATACTTTGTTTCCAAGAGCACCAAAGTTTGCATTAGATACTTCAATCATTCCTGACTGAACATCCATCAATTCTAATCCTGTAGTTCCTAAAGTAAATTGATATCCGTATAGATCACTCATAGACTGACCTGAAACAACTATCTCAACTACTTCACCAACTGTAATATTTCTATCAGCATATGTTACATCAATAGTTGCAGCAGATCTGCTTTCAGTAGTTGTAGAAGTTAAATTAGCTACAACACTTTGATTTACATCACCAATCTTAACACCTACGAAGTCTTCGTCCATTCTATCAACTGTAAGGTTGTAGATATCGATCTCTTCTTTGAAATCGAAAGGATTAGACATATCAACAGTAGTAGAAGCATCTACAAATCTCCAACTTGAATTATCTGGTAATTCATCATAGATACCTAAGATTAACTTTCTTAACTCAATAAGGTCAAGTGCTGTTATCGTCCCGTCATTATTAACATCTGCAGCAATCATCTTATAAGGGCTATCTAACTGTACAGAGTTCAATATATGTCTCTGAATAATTATGATATCCAATGTAGATACACCATTAAGGTAATCGTCATTCTTAGCAGGTGTTACCTGGAAATCATTACCCATTGTATTAAAGTTAAATGCATAACTACCAATATTGTCAGTCATATCATTCATCTCATACTGATCCAACATATCCTCATTGGTCACATCTACTTCCTCTACTGTCTCACCAAATTCTGTTACGATCTTACCAGCAATGCTTCCAGTTCCTGTAGTAGGAGTACAACCATCTGGATTATTATCTATCAGTCTTAGATTAACTAAGCAGAAATCAAAGTTGCCACAAGCATCCCATACATATACAGGTACAGTTATTACAGCATTGTTAGATCCTGCTAAATCATCACATGTGAAAGCTCTTGCAGAAGATCTTCTTGACGGTATGTAGTCAGGATCATTCTCTGGAGCGACATCTGTAAATGTATATCTAAGGTCTTCGAAAGAAGTACAATTGTCAAAACTTCCAAAGTCAAAATCAATTGCCCATAATTCTACATTAGACACTTCTGGACCTGCTCCATCAGGATCAGCCATTAATGCAGTACTTAAGTTAACACAATAAGGTGTAGGTGCTTTCTTATCCTGAACAGTAAAGAAACTCTCAGTAGAAGTAACATTACCACAACCATCATATACTTTCCATACAACTCTATGTTGTGTTTCACCACAATCAGCAGGTATAGCATCAGGAATATTAATCATGTACTCAAATCCTGGAGAAGTTGCAAAATCGACAGCGTTATCTACGCCGAATCCATTTCCTACTCTTACATCAGGAATTAAGTATCCATAAATTGCTATGTTATCATCTGCATTGTCCTCTGACCATAAAGGGTCAATTGTAGTATTTAAATCAGGAGCAACAAATGAACTCCACTCTCTATCAAATACCCAATCAGCTCCTATATCTACATATACATTCCACTTCAACCACTGGCTCGGACATGCATTGGCTATAACTTCACCATCTTCATCAAGAGTAGTGTCAAATGCTGTTGCCTTAGCAGTTGCAAAACCTACGCAAGAACCATCAGTAGGATTACCAGAACCTGATCCACCTGGAACAGCAGGGAACATATCATTAGCCGCAGTTACCATAGGTGGGTAAGGATCTAATAATTTTCCTATCACAGTCCATGTCCAAATTCCTTTACTATCTATACTATTAGGATCATACTGACACCAGTCAATTACAGTATAAGTATTAATAATCTTTCTACAAGCGTCACCTTCAAAGAAGAATGTATCACTATCTAAAGACCAACCAACTAAACTACAATTAGCATCAACCCATACTGGTTCTTCACATAATGCATCTATACAATCCATACCAACCTCTGCATAATCTGGATATGCAATTCTTGGCTCCGGAACTAAGATGATATCAGTACCAGCTATTTCATTACCTCTTCCGTCACCATCACAATCTGCAGAACCATCATTGTTTGCAATATTAATAAATGCATTTCTACTATAAGGCCAGTCAATTACTGGACAAATTTCACCTTCATCTGCACAATCACCGTCATCATTAAGATCTAATCCATTACCTACAAATGTTGTTGTTGGCTCAGATAAAATAATAACTTGCTTACATCTGACAGATGTACCTTCTATAGACCACCATCTTGTAATAGGACCAAAATGACAAGCTTTATTGAAGAAATCCTCCCCTACAAAACCATTAGCCGTGTAGTTAGCAATTACTCCATCACCATTAACGTCATAACACATGCCTACCTCATTCACAGTACTGTTGCCTACGAAACCAGCAATCTGTTGGTCGTTATTGACATCTAAACCGCAGTAATCAACATATACAGTATTAAGATCAGCACAAGTAGATCCAGCAAAAGCAGCACCACCAGTAAGTGTTAGATCTGTCTCATCCATTTCACATGTAATCTTTGCTGTCGGAGGACAAGTAATTGTTGCACCGAATTTAGCTTCTACTCTAACAGTTGCCCAAGTAAGAGAGAATTGATCTCCTTGGTTACCAGGTATACCGTCCATATTAGCATCATCCCATACACCTAGCTCTACTTCTATAAGAGCATAATCAGGCATACCGTCTCCATCTACGTCAACTCCTGAACCAGCGAATAAATCACTACAACAGAACTTAACATATTCACCTTCATCATCATCATGAAGATCGTGATTAATCGGCTGGAAACCTGTGTTATCCACTGGTACACCTGACGGCCTATCTGATAAAATTTCTCCATCGATATTTCTTTGAGCAAAGAATGTCGCATTATTATTGTGACGATCTCCCGTTGTAGGGTTGTATATTAAACCTTCAGAACCACAGTCATTAATATTGCCACCTTGAGCAGCAGTTTGTGTTACTGCATCAGTTCTTCTAACTGCTAATCTTACTGGACCACAGTCACCATCATGAGAACCATTATCTACGCTTGTAGCGAATAACTTAGCGACGCCTCCATCAGGATCAGATGGAGAAGCAGTTAAGTTAATAACTATATTCTGAGTTGCAGTAGCTACTGGAGCCGTTGCATCAATTACTGTTACTCTTAATACCTCATTAGTGATGTTACCACAACAATCCTCGGCTGCATATATGTATGTATGAGGATCAATTATACCATCACCATCATCATCCATAGACTTAGGTAATCCATATACTCTCCACTGACCGCCTTCAAATACAGGAGACGCATCCTGAGAAGTAGAACTACCAGGAGCACCATAAACAGTGTATGTCACAACTTCTGAACAGTTATCTCTAAGATGCTCAGGAACTGGTAAGATGAAACTTGCAGCACATCCCCAAGGACTAGCACTTACTGTTATTTCATCAACTAAATCAATCTCAGGAGCATCATTATCTTTTGCATTAAGAACTTGTGAGAAAGGTGTACTTGTCGTCCCTTCACACCAATCTAATGCTGTCCAAGTTCTAATTATCTTACTGTTGCCTGAACATCCTGGTCCACAAGCTTCTAGCGGCTGATCAGTAAAGGTAAAGAACAACTCACAAGAGTTATCTAAGAAACTTTCTTTCAATGGCCCGAATAATGTATCGACAAATACATAAGGAAAAGCACATGTTACACCTGCAGAATTTGCATTTGCATTGTACTCATTAATATCTACACTTGGTAACCTTGGATTATTAGCAATCCAAGTTGCCTTACAAGTTTCGAATACAGCATCAGGACTAGTATCAGCACCACAAGTAAGTGTTACAGCAGCGTCTGGCCAGAACCAAGTAGCATTAAGTCCTTCAAGACCTATTCTATTGACTGTAATTTCCTGGACATCTGTCCCAGTATTACCTTTATTATCTATAGAAGTGTAAGTTCTCGTTATAATTGTCTGACCACACACTCCTGGTACTTCATTTTCTTCGTCTACAAAAGTTGTAGTCTCATCGCCACAATCACTAGATACAGTCACTAAACCCGTACCAGGTATATCGTAAGTGATAAGTAATTGGAAATCCTGTAAGCAACCTGAATTGTCTGTATTAAGCCCTGCAATAAAACCCCATGTGAAATCTCCGCCATTTAATGTCAAACCATTAAATGCTGTCAATCCTGCATCAGTTCCGTTAGTCTGACCACTTGGTGTAAATGTTCCTCTGAACTCACCAAATATACCTTGGTTATACAAACTCTGGCACATTTCAACATCACTATCCGTAGGGTTAGGAGCACCAAATATAAAACTACACGTACCAGGAATAGTAGATTCACTATCAAAGGTTGCATCAATATGCCTAACCCCCCCACAACCTGTAGTCGAACCATCCCAAATAGTAACTGTAGTTAATCCATCAGGGCCTGTTAGAAATATGTCAAAATCGTTAATATCTATATTATCAAGCCCGATAACTACATCGATATCTGTAATAATTGCATTAGGTATAATTGGTAAAGTGATTGCATCTCCTATTATTATATCTCCAGTAGCATAAGTATTTTCTACCCATAAATAATCACCTGTAGAACTTAAAGTAAGCGCATCTGTTGTAGTAGCACTCGGATCAGAATTTTGTAGACAATTAATCGTTACATCATCTGGAGCAACTACTACTGGTGCTGTCTTATCTTCGACTAAGAACTCACCCCAACAAGAATTATCACTCTCACAAATATCTTGTACCATCGCGATGTAGGTATCACATTCTAACATTATATTAGAACCGTTATAATCTATTAAATTGCCTGCTGCATCTCTTGTTACATTAGGAATATCTTGATTGTTAGTATCAAATATGTAAACCTCATAACAATCATCATAACAGCTATAAGGGCCTCCTTCTAAAAATAAATCTGCACCTACGAAAAATTCACAATTTTCATCAATAGAAATATTTACTTGATCATTACATGCTAATGAAGTCACCACATTGGCTGGACCATTAACAGTAATGTCGAATGTACAAGTAGAAGTATTTCCAGAAGCGTCAGTCGCTAAATATGTGAAAGTATTCACGCCTGGCAGCAAATCATCACCTGACGCCAATGACCCGATAGGTCCGACCGTACTAGGTGGTAGATCAAATTCTATGCTTGAAGCTGAGAAAAACCCATTAACTAGCAGCGCATCTGGACCTGTAATATCTAAAGCATCACCTGGACCTGTAAAAACTGTACCCGGCATTGCATTGAATCCTGCAAGGAACGTAGTATTAGCTGGTGCACCACATAGACCAAAATCACCAGCAAGGAAGAAAATATCATTTGGATATCTAACTTCGATAATTATATTTTCGCAACCTATTTGATTAGGAACAACCGTACCACCTAAATTTGTACAATACTCAGTATTAAATATCTGAGAATTTGAAACAAACTCTGTATTTGTGAAAATAGGTGTTGCTCCTGAGAATGCATTAGGAACATTTGTAACATCACCATCCCAACAGTATACATTAAAGGTTATATTCAAGCTTGAAGTAGCAAAAGTATTAACACAAAATTCATTTAAGATTGCTCCTTTTGGTGGAGAATGTGAATATAATGTTACTAAATCTTCATCATCACCTACATTATTGTAAACGAACCCTGGAGTAAGAGTTGTTGGGTCACAACCTGCAGCTTGGAAAGTTTCAATATCTACTGCTCCCATATCACAATTATCTATAGCTGTAATTGTAAACTCCTCAGAAAAAGTACACTCACCACCTGTAAGGTTAACGGTCTTGTCAGATGGACAATTAAGTACTGGTCCGTCGTCATCTACTACAGTGACTGGGACATCACAAGTGATTACGCCAGATAGGCCAGAACCAGAGGCTGTGGCTTCAAACATTACAGTTGTCGTACCTAAAGGAAAACAACCGTTATCTAAAGATGTCACAATAGTACCATCTGGTAGTGTATAACCAGCAATAGCTGGAGGCACCAAAAATATACAACCTGCTGTCATAGAAGCCATATCAAAACCCGGAACTGGAACAGTTAAATTTGTGCCACACTTATCCGGCTCTGTACCTGCCTGAATAGGCGGAGAACATTCTAATGCACAATCCACCAATGCCATAAAGGTTATACTGTATGAAATAAGCTGTCCACTATCACCACCGGCATCATCACAAATAGATAATGTCCAATTACCATTAACTGGTTCTCCTGCTAATACCGTATTAAACAGTCCACCCTCAGGCACCCATGTACCAGTAAAAGGTGCACATGTTGATAGAGCACACGGGAAAGTATTAACACCAGAATCTGTAAAAACAGTCCCAGTATAATTATCTCCGAAACTTCCGTTATCAGTAGATAATTCAAATACAACTCCTGACGGAGTTATCAATTCGATGTCCAAATCGGCATCGAATGTGTGAGTAAGGTCAATAGTGACGTTATCTATCGCATATTGATTTCCAACCATACCCATTAAAGGTACATTTGCTATAGACGTGGTAGGGCCCCCAGTACACGGAAAACCACCAGTTCCAGTTATAGGAATTGCCTGTGGATTACCCATGCCCGAGTACATTTGGGCGAAAGTACCTACTGGCAAAGCAAATAGTAAGACTAGGGACATAGTCCATAATACTTGCTTTGTAGTTATTTTAAAAATTTGTTTCATAATTATAAGATTGAGTTTGTTATATGTTGTTATAATCGAATTTTTTTTATTAAATGCTTATTCCAATAGCAGAGCTATATCCAATACCATTTCATCGACATTATCAACACTTAAGTTATTATCCTCAATATGTTGTAATAAAGCCGGATATGCGTTGCTGAATGCGACTTCAGGTGTTGCTTCAAAATTTGTAATGGGTTCCATAACTAATTCAATGAGATGAGTTTTTACAACAATTTCCTCATTGGCAATACCTGAAGTACTGCTTAATCTTGTTAGTTCATCCTTAAAAGCAGAACTAGCTGCATCAGGCTCTACATCCGCAAAGCTTACACCACTAAGAAAATCTAATGTTTCGGAAGAAGTAATCGTATTAATAGCACGAACTTGAGCCTGTGAGAATCCATCACTGGAAATGAGGAACGTCATCGCAAAAACACAAAGTGTAAATAGGTATTTAATGCATTTAACATTCTCAGTAAAAGAATAAACGTTTA
>ENA-ORXT01002478-ORXT01002478.1-marine-metagenome-genome-assembly--contig:-NODE-2478-length-22145-cov-14.352139_pt1 | contig 22145 bp, 32 predicted proteins | sample MGYA00237868_ERZ511482 | MGnify/ENA metagenome assembly ERZ511482
TCAGTTGAACAAGTCCTCACATTTTTTTCGAATGACAGTCCCCGAGATGATCTGTGGGTCAGGATGACACTGCTTCTGGAACGATCCCAGAGTCAGTCCCGAAGATGATCCGTTGAACGAGTCCAGAACTGTAGTGATGAACTGCCGAATCACAGAGGTCACTCGAGAATCAGGCAATCTGAAATGTAGGATTTTCGCTGATCCACGGAACTGTTGTGCACATGATCCTCCGAATCATGCTGAGGCCATCTCACAGGAGCTTTGCATGGCTATCTCAAAACAGTCTTTCCCGTCTACTCGTTATAGATTTACAAGCCGCCAAATTTAGAACTATCCCGGCGATGAAATACCGACCCGCAGTGTGTACGAAGCAAGCAGAAAGCAGAACATTCGTCACGCCCGAACAAAACACAGCTCCCCGTCGTGAACGTCACGACGCAACTCATCGAGGAGGTCAGAGGTAGGTCCAACTGCATCCCGCCACAGCGGCACTTGGGACCGAGTCCCCCCTGCCCCAACACGTCACAAACCGCCACAAACCGCGAGACCACAAACCACCACAAACCACCACAAACTACCACAAACCGCCCACAAACCGCCTCAAACCGCCACAAACCGCCACAAACCACCACAAACCGCCACAAACCACCACAAACCGCCACAATTTTTTCTCCGCAGGTGCTCGCCAGTCTCAAGTGTAGGACTGTTCTGCTTCTCAAACTGATTCCTAGCACGTATGATACCGTCGAGCACCGGCTGGTGCACGCGGTGCCCGACGAGCGTTCACTCGTGCGCACATGACCATAGGGGGGCTGGCCTGTCAGTGCCCACATGCAATAGCCAGAGCGGTGCTCAGGCCACGAGGAGCCACAGAGCAGCCAAAGAGCCGCACATACCCACAGCTTTTTTTTTCAGTTGTTCTGGGGCTTGGAACCGTGTGACTTGTCATATGACTTGTCACCCTGATGCATCACGGTGGCCATTAACACTTGGGCAAGAGGACGGCTCGGCCAAAAAGAGCAGAAAGGAACAAACGCCAAAGGTAACAGCAACAGAATGATCACATAAATACATAGATTGACCACAGCAGCGCATGAAACCGAGATGCTCGTGTACACAGGGCAAGGAATGCAGAAAACGAGGGGAGTCGTACGACCTTGGTGGAAAAGGTGTGCCCGACACAGGCGCACTCAACGGCCTTGCGGCGACCAATAAGGGAGAGCAGGTCGCGCCACATCCTTGTCGGTCTCCACACGTAGGTTGCCGCCGACTGTCGCGTTAACCAGCCTCGAGGTGTCGTCCGCGATACGAGATGCATGGACATGGTGTGCAGCGTGCACGCTTGGCGACGGCAGAAGAGTAGCTCCAGTGCTTTTGCCGGCTATCTTGCCCGAGTGCATGCGCTGGACATGCTTGTTGCGGTTACCCGCTTCGGCAAAAGTCGCTTCACAAAAGTCGCACCGGTGTTGACGCTGCTTGTCGTGGACCGCTCGTACGTGTTTGTTCAACGTCCCTGTCGGATGGGAGAAAGCCCAAACACAGATGAAGGACAGAGCAAAGAACGAAGCAAAAAGCCAAGCCAAAGAAAACCCAGTCAGTATTTGCATGGTCGCAACGAGCCCATAACAGCAACTGAACGCAAGGAGAGAGTGACAAGCCCGCTCAGGGCACAGCACAAGAAACTGACACATACCTCGCTGACCAAACGCAGCGTTACATTGTTGGCACACGAACGGCCGTCGACGAAGATGAACTGCTTGGGTGTGCTTCACAACATCACAGCGGTGACGAAACCGAGCGTCACAGCTCTCACACCCATAGAGTCGCTGCGGCTGGCCATGGACACGACGAGCGTGGGTCTGAACAGCAATCAATTGGAAGCAGGGGAAGATGAACAATGCAGAGAGAAGGGAGAAGGCCACACGGGTCGAGGGGGGGGGAGGGAGGGGTCGTCAGTGCCTGGAAGTAGTCACGATAACAGGTACAGATATGTGCAGTAGCATACCAACACCAAGAGAGACACAGCAGTAAGAGGATGCTCGACGCACCTTCACATCTCGTGGTTGCCGGAATAGTTGGCCGCAGTCGCGACACGGGTAGCGTGCGGCCCCACCTGATCGACCGCCGCTACCTGCATCGTCGCCAACGCTCGATTGAGCGTTATCGCTCACGGTAGCAGCCGATGGCGTGCAGGTACCACACGGAGATGCCGTACCACGTTGTGCGGTCCCACGGGGCGGTGCACCAACCGTGGGGGTCCGTGGCGGCACGTCCGAGTCGACGCTGGGTGTCGCACCACGATGCATCGGCACCGTTGCCTCCGTAGATCCGGTAGCAGCGCCACTAGCCCGTCGGGCATGATCATTGGTGGAGAGAAGCAGCTCCGTCGGACGAGCAGTTGGGGGGGTCAGCATGTATCGGCGTGATGGACTCTCCTTGCCTTCCACAAACACCGGACGTTGCGAGTCCGAGGTGAGCGACGGCTGGAGGCGAAGGAGACCGTCGCGGCCCTGGTGGTGTCCGGCGCCAGGAGCATGCGGAGCGCTCGGCAAGCTGGGCAGCCACTGCTGCGAGGCTGGTACAGGACCACCAGCCCGTGGCACATGTGTATCCGCAGCTGGTAGGCAGTGCAGGACACGCGCAGCGCTGCCGCCCGACAACGGCTCTTCCAGCTTGCAGCTGTCGACCGAGGGGGTTGAAGCCGGAGGTACGTCCGCCTCGTGTACGTCATTGGGGTGAAGAACGGTCGCCCAGAACAGGCTCCTCGACCCGGTGCCACGACCAGTGCCTACTGTTGGAATGCCAGTGTGCGGGGAGTCTACGAAAACGAACCAGAGGGAGCGGGAAAACTCAAAGCCAAGCAGCAAACATGTCAGTGGGTCTGAGACAATGAGGAACGCGCAGCCGACTGCGTTCAACGGACACGCAGACAACGAGCCGTGGAAATATCCCGCATGAGATTGTGGACAAGTCGATCAGAGAGAGGCTTGCATGGGAACAACGAGAGAGACATGACGCACCATCTGCCGGCCGCGGGTACGGCCTGGACGGCAGCGTGTCCGCCAGTGGCACTCGATCGTCCGTTGCCAGAGGCGACAAGATGGCGGACCCAATTTCGTCATGTTGGAGGTGCGCCTTCGCGAGCATTCCGGGGCTGGACCGCCGTTGTTCTGCCGCCAACAGGGAGCTCCCAGAAGGTGCCCATGCCGCCTTCGTCGATAGCTCCCGTACAGGTGGCCGGCCGGCGGAATGTTGAGACTGGCCGACGCGCTCTTCGCTGGCGTCAAGCGTGGCATGACCCGACCGCCAAGCATGGATCGGACCCGCCGAATGCGCACGGCCATCGCCTGACGCACCCGTCCCGCCCGTAGGAGCGTGTGCGACGCCCTGCCAGGACGCCTCTCCCCGCCACATGGGAGTATTGAGCTGCGGCTCTTGGAAGAACACGGGCGGAAATTGCGGGCGATGCCTGCTCCCCCCACTCCCCAGGTGTTCGTGCGATACGCCATAAGTGCTGGCCGCCATCGTACTACCGGCAGCACCAGGTACGTCCTCGACCACGCGTCCACCTACGCCCACGTCCCGCTCCAGTTGTTCTACAGGCGGTAGCGACGCCCAACCATGGTGTTGGGAAGATGGAGACGGCGGCATGCCTAGCGATGCGGCACCACCTGCAGGCCCGAGATCCGTTGGTGCCCGACAAAAGGCACCCCCCCCCCGCAGTAGGTGCCGCCGCGAAGTCGGTGGCGCCGCCGGTGGGGCAGAAGAGGTAGACCGCAATACGTCAGCCATTCCAGCACCGGTGCCTCGGCCGTACCTGTTGTCGTAGACAGAAGGACCCCCACGCCCCTCCGACCCTGTGCTGTGCATGCCCGAGACGCAGGTCCGACCGGGACGGCCGCGGACCGCAAGTAGATGGGAGCCGGCTGCACGATACGCGGACGCAGGAGCGCAGGGTCGACGACGGGGGAGGCGGCCAAAAAGGCCAGCGACGTCGATGGAGACGACGCAAGCGCACACTAGCTGCACCACCCGCGCACGCACGCAAGCAGCGCCACCCGCCGAGACAGCCCCCCAACACGGCTCAGTCGTCGCACCTGCAGTGCTATCACACGGGGACGCGATGACCATGAGCGCTGTCGGCGGTCGGCAGCGAGAGGGGTGCGCACGGTAGCGGCGGGCCGACGAGCCCAAGATGGCGCCCCGACCAGCGTGTGGCAGGCAGCGGGGCGGGCGGCGAGCGGCACAAACAACGACGTCGCAGTGACAGGCCGTGTGGTGGCCGGCGCGCGGTGCGGAATGCGACGCGCCGCGCCGCCAGCGCGCGGCAGCGGTCAGCACAAAAGTGCTAGGCAGCAGCTGCTCAACTGTGTCCCCGTTGGGTGGGGGGGGCGGCGAGGAACCTAGGAAGCGAAGGCGCCATGCAAGAGAGGCAAGCAGCGGAAAGGTACTGGCCCAGAGTTCAGCTGTGCTCGGTGAGGATCCAACCGCCTCCCCAGGTCGCCCCAATCGTGGCGTGCTCGGTTGGTCTCGCCGACGCGTGGGTGAAGAATGGCAGGGATCCCACCCGGCCGCGCCGCCACTGGATGGGGACATGCCTAATGGGATAAGGGGGAAACGCCATCCCGCGAAGGGCGAGTCCCTCCGAGCTACACGCCCGGCTGCCGCTCGCGAGTGAGACGCGGCTAGTCGTCAAATTGGCATAACTTGGATTCCAACGTGGTTGCACGCGCCAACGACGGCGCACAACGCCAGCCACGGCGCGCTGTGCCTGCCCACACCACCCCGAGGAGCGTACGCCCAGCCAGGAGGTGGCTCTCTGCTGTGGCCGTCGGGGGACTGCTGTACTGCGGCCAACCCACCAAAACTGCCAATCAAACCGCAGCCCCCCGCGCATGGGGCCCGTTTCGCCCCCAGCCGCCCCGCTGAGGGCGCAGCGAGCCAGGGCCCGCGCCCGGCCGAGGACGCGCGGTGGTCCGGTCAAGACCCCCACCTGCGACGTCGCATTTGAGCGCGAGCGAGATGCGTTTAACCCCGCAGGGACCCGCCCGAGCCACGTCAAACGGAATGCCGCTACGCAGCTGGAGTGCTCGGACAGGCGCTGCCGGGACCACGCAGGGACTTGTAAGCGCCACTCACAGGGCCGGGCCGACGGGCCACGAGGCCGCAACCAACAGCGCAGCGACCCGTGGCCACGTTCCGCTCCTACTTTCTCGCCGGCCGCGTGGAGGAAAGCGGTGCTCGAGGACGGACGGCTGCCTTTTCCCTGTCCCCCCCGACGCCTCTGGTGCTCCTACTACTTCTCCCACGATTGCTGTGTGGGCAGTCAACCACAGAAAATTCGTTCCGCGGCGGCCGTAGCGCTGCGCGGACGCCAGCATACATCGAACGATGGCTGACACCAACGACGCTCGTGTGCAAGGCTCTGCCGAGCGATCCTAGTCCGTGAGAGGCGGGGCAGGTGGCCTGGATGTCACCCGCCGCTGCAGCGAGGGAGAAGAGCTGCGTGTCTTGGTTGCTCGGCGCTGTCTGGCAAAATGCTCCGCCGCGTCCCAGGTTCCTCGTCCCTCCACGAAGGTGGGTAGACACCGGGTGGGCCAGCTTCCTCGTCGTACCGGGGCCTCCTCAACGGAAGAAGAAGTCTTGTGCTCGCCCAGCACCCCCTCGATTGACAGGTAGAGACTGCCCTGGCCTGGCACTCGCCCCCCCCCCCCCCGGTCTTCCCCAGACCGCCTCCAACTGTGCACGCCCTCTCGTGACTCCATATCTACGGACTCGTTCCCAATGAGATTAAGTCACCGTGAGCCGGGGGAGTGCGTGCGTAGACGTGCCGCCTTGCAGCCAGCACACAGTGCGTATTTTCCGCCCATCCATTGGCCCGGAACAAGCCGATCGCCCCGTATCAGTGCCGGCCGGCCCAGCGAACAGCCACACGGTTGTTGCAACGGCGAGGGCCTGGGCTGGCGCTCTTGCTCGTCCGCCGCGGAGGGTGCAATTCCAGCGCCGGGGTGGAGCTGTTGAGGCAGACACTTGGCCAACCACCACAGGGCGGTACGGTTCCTCCACCGTGTCCGTCGTTGCCCCATCACGCCTCGCTGGGACTGACGACGCACGCGCTAATTAACGCTGGTGCGTGGGCGGCGTGCTCGTCCGCAAGCGAGTCTGTCTGGCTCAGAGGGTACCCCTTCCCCCCCCCCCCCCCCCACGTGCTCTAGCCGTACACCGCGCCAGGAACTGAATGGCTGCGACGACGGGTTCTCCCTCCTCCCTCCAAGGGGCTCCGAAGACGGGTTTCCCAGATGGGCCCGACGAATACCGCGTCGCAAAGGTGTGGCCGATGGGGCCGCTCTTCTGCACGTCACCTCACCCCGACTCCTGACTTTGGACGCGTCGCAAGCGGCGACGGGTGGTCGTCGTTGGTGCCGGCGTACCGAGTCTCTGAAAGGGCCACTGGCAGCCACCATTCGCTTCCCATGAGAGGCGATCGCTCTGCCGTGACTGGGTACAGTTGGAGGAGGAAAGAGGGGGGGTTGGGGGAGTGGTTCCCCGGGTCCGCTGCGTCAGGCCGGCGGCCACCGACTTGTTTGGAGCACGAGTGAAGGAAGGCAGCTTAAACTCTTGGCCAAGTATTTGTCCTAGTGGATTGGCAGTGGAGCCTTGACGCCGGTCGGCCCCTCCACTCTGTGGCGGGCGCCGTCATCGGCAAGCAGGCCGGCCCGCCGTCGTCGTTGGCAGCGTGGGGGACGGCGAGGGCCGACTTGCGGTACCCCGGCGTGCCCGACCACCCAAAACAGGTCGTCAGCGCCTCCTTCCCGATGGGCTGGTGGGGCCACTGCTCAACGCGCGGCGGACAGCCGCTCAGTTGCAGGCGCCCACAGCCGCTGGCGATGGGGGTCGGCCTGTGTCCTCACTGCTTCAGCGGGACACCGGACAGGACCGAGACGCGTCTGCCGTCGAGCGCCCGTCCAGTTTGGGCCCACCCGCTGGCACTCACCCCCACCACCCGCCAGTTGACACCTGGCGGCCCGGGTAAAGCTTGGCGCCACCGCTACGCGGCGGCGCTTGATCACGGCTGATCAAGCAGCTGGCGCCGTCGGTCACTGGGCAGCTGAGAGCAAGAAGACTCTCGATCACTCTAGCTAGCGAGCTGATAGTTGACGAGAAACCGAAGTCCGGCCCGCTCAAACAGACCCAGTGAGACCCATAATACTATTCGGTTTGATGTGTGGTCACATGCGTGTCTCGAGGTGTACAGATCAGAGGTGGCAGGTGACTCTTATTTGCTTATGTTCATGGTGATTGTGATGATTACGTAGAATCATTTTACATCCGGGGGCTGATGATTAAAATCACATGGGCATGCAGTGGGCTGTACAGCTGGGCTTACATGAAGGGGGCTACAAGATGATAGAGACAGCTGGTTGGCCTGCCAATATGAATATTCAAGCTGTTTACTGGCTCTTTGGCAAGTTCACGACTGTCATTCGTGTCAACAATGCTATGGACATGCACTGCTCCACTCACACGGTACGCTTCTACAGATGGCAGAACTGGCAACGAGCAAGGTAGTCTGATGCTTCTGCGTGCAGGGAAGAGTGAAGACAGAGTCTGAGCGAAGCGATAGAGCGCCGAAGAGCACCACATGCATATGAAGACAGGCCTTTGCAGAAAAAGCCAAGGGTGCCAGAGCATCAGTACACAATTGCCACATAGCATCGTACACAGTATATCTGAGCGAGGTTGCCAGGTCTGGTCGATTCACGTTAGCCCGTAGTTCGTTTTCCAAGGCCCGTGAAGCGATTGGAGCGCAGGAGGACGCTTGGTCAAGGCCACGGCGTCGTCTCGAGCAACCGCTCAGACCAGATCTGAGTCACACTACCAAGAAGAACATGTTGCTTCAGCCCCACTATCGTTTCTCACCATCAGTTGCCGCTCAGCAGCGGTGCACGCCTAGTCAACAGGCAGTGTTCCTGCTCTTCTGGGGTATACAACGATTTACGGGCCTTGGTTGGCTGCTCCGTCCCATTGTGACAGCTCATTGGTCACAAGTGAGAGTGTGAGATCGGGCATATGTCTTTTCAAGAGGATGGCAACGTGGCACAGTGGCAGGCTCTCACTGACCTCTCCGGCGCGTGCGCGAGGAGTTTTGGCCATGCTGCGCCTCGAAGTGCAGCCTGCTTGGAACCCCTTGGCCTTCTCGCAACTTGCACAGATTCGGGGGCAAGTCGAACACGAGATGGTCCTACTCATGTCCACAGGAGTGAAAAGCCCCTTTGTCCAGAGATACATTGACTAGCCGAAAGAGAGACCTATGGTCAGATAGCCAGACTGTCTCCCAATGCTGAAAACAGCCTAGATAGTTGGAGGGTGTACGAGCAGGTCGGCGCGTTGGGGGCTCCGCTGCGAATCCTGTCGGTCTCGCGACAAAGCGCGAGCGCCATGGGTCGCTCAGAAAGCCGAGACACACGCCCGCGATCGTGTCCACTTGTCGGCGGAAAATTGCCGTCGGCCGTGTGTGCGTCGTCCATCGTCTCGCACAGTCTGCAATGTGCGCTCGCCTGATGAGCGGGGCCGACGTGGCGTCAACAGGCGCGGCTGGCGGTGGTGCCTGCCGAGGCTCATCTTCTTCTCCCCCCCCCCCCCCCCCCCCCCCCCCAAACCCTCCTGCTGGAACAGCTTCTAAATTTAGTGTCTATACTACCATGAGCTAGGATCAATTGGTCAAGAAAAAGGATCATTTGATACGGTTAGGAAATCGTCGATTCCAGCGTTTCTTCATGTGAGAATGGCCGATCTGGTGCCTACAAACTCGCTTGGTTGCGCTTCCTCGCGTATCCATACGGATTTAAAGCATCAGCCCAAGCTTGGTGGGGGGGCAACCACCTCAGCCTGGCTGCTACGAAGAGACCCGCTCTTTATGCACCAGGCAAGCCCGTTCTGGCTCGCCCGACGTCGACCACCTCCCTCCCCCCCCCTCCAGAAGACATGTAAACAGCGATTTAACCGTGCAACACCGCTCAGTCGCACTCCACCGCCGGGGGCGGCGCACCAGCCGCCACCGCTGGCGCAGCGGCGACGGGCGCGGCGGCGGAGTCATGCAGCGCCGACGGTGGCCGTCCGGCGGCGGGTGCGGCTTGCGGCGGCGGCGGCGACACCTCATCCCCTGGCGGCGGCTCGGCCGGCCGCACAGCTGCAGCAAGCGGGTCTCCGGCACCGTCCCCCCCCCCCCGTCAGCGCCACCGGCGGCGGCGGCCCGACCGTCCACCACACCACCTCGACGCGCACAGCCGCGACCGGCCCGACTGCCGTCAGGTCCGCGTCGAGCGCGCCCAGGGCGGCGGCGGCGACCCCCCCTCTCCCAGACGCGCGGAGGAGTAACGGCACGTCGAGGCCCGCCACCCGCATTGACGCCACGAACCTGTCGCTCGGCCGGGCGGCCGCCACCACCTGGTATTCGAGGTCAAAAACGGCGGCGGGGGGCGGAGGCGCGGCCGCCCCCGCCGCCAACGCGCCAGCCGACGCGCGGTGGCGGCGCCGCCGCCGAGGCGGGACGCTGTGAATATTTCTTTGTGTCACAGCTCCTTATGCGATGTGATTTAGCATGAGCGCTGCAGACCTAGCACAGGGTGTGGGCACACGAACGAAGGCCGCGAACCCGCGCGCGTGCATGGGCGCCGGGCGGGGTGAGGCTGGACCCGCTGGACGAGACCGCTGCTGCTCCTTGACGGAAAGCACAGCGGCCATATTGGCGGTCCTTGACCCTCACCCCAGCCCACTTCATCGCACCAGCACCACCCTCACAAGCCTGCGCTCTTTGCCTGCGCGCCAGCCTGCTCTATCTTCGGCAGCCCCTGCCGGCACACCCCTCTTTCGTCTCGGGCGCTACCTCACCAACCCCACACCTTGGGCTTCGTCGGCCTGACCGGCGCCCGCCGCCCGGCCGTCGGCCTCACCGGCGCCCGCCGCCCAGACTTCGGCCTCACCGGCGCCCGCCGCTCAGCTGTCGGCCTCATCGGCGCACTTCGCCCAGCCGTCGGGCCACCCTCGGGCTGCGGGCGACGGGGAGGAGCCCCTCTCCTACTTGGACTCGGAGGGGGCGTGGGAGGGGGGGGCCGCCCCCCCCCGACCGTGGTCGTTGGGCGACGGCGGCTCCCCGCGGCCTACCGCCATTGAGTCGTGGGCCGGTCTGGGGGCGGGAGGCGGCGCCGCCGCCGCCGCCGTTCACTGGTCGACAGACTTCACGCCGTCGACGGAGACCGAGTCGACGGCGGCGAGCACCCTCCTCGCCGGCGGAGGCGGGTGGGGCGAGCGCGAAGGTGGAGGTGCGGCGGGCTTCTCCGACGGGCCCCCGCAGTCGGGCGGTGGCGGCAGCTGCGGCGGACGCGGCGACGGCGGCGGCGGCGGCGGCGGTGCGCCGCCGACGCCCCAGTCGGCGTGCTCAAGCGTCGCCGCGTGGCCCGGTGGACCGCACGGCGGCGGTGGCGGCGGCGGTGAGTCCCACCGCCCCACTGCCTCCTTGGGCGCTGACGACGGCGCGCGCGGGGGCGGGGCCTTTTGTTTCCGGACCTCCTTGTTGTTTATTCGAAAAACGGAGCCTCGGCGTCGAGATCCGCGTCCAAGTCGCGCTGCGTGCGCCCCGGCGTAACGCCGAAGGGGTCGAAAGAGTCGGTGATGCGCACAGGCATGCTCTCCCAGTACGTACGCACACGTAAGACTCTCACGGCCAAAGAATTGTCCTCTCGCGTGGCCGCACTCGCATAGCGGCGCGGCAGCTCGTGGTGCTCTGCTAGCCCCTTCTTCAAGTCGTTTTACACCGCCATCGCGGTCCGCTTAGTCACGCGAGCACTGCAGCGCTGCTCCCAAGTAGAACCGATCGCCGTCAGCTGGCGACCGAAGGCCGACTCTTTGCCAAATGGCTCGCCAGTTGTGCCCTGGTTGCCTTTGCGTAAGCGATACGCGTCGAGTGCCAGAACACGCGTGAAGATGCCGTCCGCGTAGTCGGTGTCCCACATGGTGGGATGGCAATGGCCCTTAACGCCTTGGAACCGCTTCATGGCAGCAGCCAGTGCCCGCGATGCGGCGGGTACGCACTGGTTTCGTCGCGTAGCCTCGATGACGCTTAGACAATGGTGGGTAGAGGCGTCGTCCGCCCGATGCACCCCCCCGCTGGAGGCGATCAGTACCGTCTCTACGGTGTAGGTCCACCACGCGCATCGGAAGCTGAGACGTGTCGGGTCGTCCCACCTGCGGCTGATGACAAAGTAGCCATCGTCAGGATGGAGGACGGCGCGCCAAATGAGGCTACGCCTCGCGGGGCGGCGGGAATGGGGAAGGCGGGAAGGGGGGTCCCACGTCCGCGCCCTGGAACCGTACTGTGTCTGGCGCGCCATACCGTCCATTTACTGCCCATTGTACTCTAGTCAGTGGCCGTCTCTGAACCAGAATACGGTGTAGACATCGACAGCACGCCACTTCGATATGAGCGGCTCTTGTTCGATGTCACTGGGGTGCTCCACAACTCCGACACTGTTCAGGATTTGGGAGCATTCTTTGGCTTATTCTGCTCTACTGTGCGGTGTATCGCATAAACCGGCACCGCCAGAGCATGTGCATTTCCCACAAAAAAGATAGCTGGCAGATATTCAAGTCAATGTACACGGGGTTGTCAGAGGGTCGCAAGTGCTCCGATGCTCGTTCTGACGACGGCTTCTGACTCAAAGTACCCCAATTACCCTAGCTATCACAGAGGGAGCTTCTGATTGTGCCTTGTGGCACCGACAGACCCCCCCGACCGATTTGGTATGCGGGCATGCCGGGCCGAGTCAAGCGATCTTGTGGGAAAACGGGCATAACTCCGGCTGTGTGTATGCATTTTGACTATTTTTTGGCTCATTCTGCTGCGCTGTATAGAGTGCTACATAATCCAGCACCGTCAGAGCACGTGCGTTTCCCACAAAAAAGATAGCAAGCAGATATACGTGTCATTGTACACGGAGCTGTCAGAGGGTCGCAAGTGCTCTGATGTTCATTCTGACAACAGATTTCGGCTCACAGCATCCAAGTCACTCTAGCCATCATAAGGGGAGCTTCTAATTGTGCCTTGTGGCACCGACAGACCCCCCCGACCGATTCGGTACCCGGGCTCGGCAGCACTCTGGCGCCGCGACTCTCTCCGTCTCAGGCAAGGACACCGATCACAAAGACCGAGGGGCGGGGCAGCGTCGCCCGTGGCACGTGCCTTCACGCCCTGCCGGCACCTGACCACCGGAAGGCGAGCGAAAATGGCGGGAGGCGAGCCAGGAGGCTGCGCCTTGGCCCACTCCTGCCAAACTACCATGCTCGTCGTCGGCTTAAGCAGGAGGCGGTCGCAGTGGATGCACCTGTAGGCCCATACTTTTCCGGTGAACGCCTGGAGGACATCTGCCGTGGTTGCCCTGTGCCGATGAAAACAGAATGGACGCACAAGCGATGGTGGCGTGTGCCGAGGATGGCCGGCGAAGAAAACGTAGCGACGGAGGATGGGTGAGTCTCTTGCTGTTACTAACTTGGCGCTTAGAACTCCATGTACGTCCGCCCCCCCCTACCTTCAACAGGAGCTTGCTGCCCTCGCCAAGCAATGAATGCGCGTACTTTCGCTCTTCGTCGTCATCCGCCATAGTGCGCCCCACCTCAAAAGGACGGCGACCAGGCAGCGTCGACAGGGAAAAGCAGGTATAAAATCGCCTGCAAGACGAGGCGCGGGCAAGACGTGATCCGCCCCGGATCACGTCGGACCGCTGCTGATCCGGTGACGCCGGCGACCCCGCTCAGAGCGGCCATCAGCCGGGGTCCGTAATGGGGTCGCGACCCAATTTTGTATCGACCACTAGAATTTCAGCACGTTGCAGCGCAGCTTTCACTGATGGAGTGTAATGCCCAGACCCAGAAGAGCAGCCTTGACTAGGCGTGCCTCTCGGTTGGGGGCAGCGATGATCCGATTCCTGCGAAGCAAACTCCATGTATGTTATGTATAATCATTTGCAATTGTTCATAGCCCCCCATGTCAGCGCTTGACGTAACCACATGAAAGAAACACACTCAAATGCTGGCACGACTGACAGCGTGGGAAAAGAGCGGATACGACCACCGAGGCTGCGTGTTATTGTGCTTCTCACAAAAACTGGACCTCGGTGCATCAGCTTCCGTTGCAAAATCACTGTTTCATTGGCTCAGAGGGCGGTTCATGATGCTGAAGCGGATGTTGCGGATCCAGTTTTTGTGAGAAGCACAATAACGTGTGTTGGTGGAGGCATGGCTGAAAGGTTGGGGCGTCGTCGTTATTGACGATCCACGGCTCCGCAGACGAAGACGAGCCACCAGAGGTCTGGTGATGTATGAAACGGGAAGTGTGCTTCATTATAGCCTGTCAATTGCATTCTTTGTCACAGAAGCTGCACCATTGAAAAATTCAAGCGTCTGGCGACGCCGCTTTGGATGCCATCGCCAACGGGCCTCTGCGTCACGCTGATGAGCTTCAGCTTACTCTCGGCCATGCATATGTCGCATCTCCGCTTGTGGATGGTATCGGTCGCGCAGTTCTGCCAGACGTGGAGCGCTGAGACCCTTGTCCACCAGACGGTGCCATGACTGCTCGAAAAGGGATGGTGAGGCCGCACACATGACACCGAAGGTCACAAGATGAAGCTGGTGCGCTCCGCCCTCAGCTCCCTGCTATGTTATAGTGGCAGCCAGACATGCATTTTATGTACACCAGCCTTGAGTATGCGACTTAGAGTAGGGGGCGAGCAGCTGCGTTCCCGCTCCGAGTACTAGACTCAAGCACAAGCCCCGTACAGGCAGCGCGCACCCGCGGCCCGTTGTTTGTATGTCACCAGGGATGAGGACTGCTATGTGAGCCGCTGAGGAGACAGGTGCTTGAGCAGGCCGCTTCTGCGTACGCGCTGGGAAGTCAAAGAGACTACGTCAAAGAAAGAGGAGAATATGTTTCTGTGGCAGTTCCGGGTGGACCTCATGCCGGGTGAGCAAGGAAGTGAGACATCACGCTCGAGCTTGGAGACATAAATGTGGACGCAGCGCAGGCCGGTGCTCACGGCCGCCCTCTTGCTTTCAGGCCGCTGGGTAGCAGGCGTCTTTGTTCTTTACTTGATTGATGGCATCTTTTCTCCCCGGAGTCAAGGTTGGGGGGCGCGGAACGAGCCTATGTTATCGGACTGCAGCAGAACAGAGAACCGGCCGGAGTGAGTGTCAAGTGCTTCCGAATCTGTCAGAGTTGGCTTCTATGAGCATCTTTCGCTCCCTCTGGTGTTGGAAAGCGCCGGTACGTGGGTTGCTGGTGCATGACACTATTCACTGTCGGACTGTGATGAAGACGCGGCTGTCCCCAACTCCAGCTCGGCCACGAACGCGCTCTTGCTTACAGGTGCATCCATTGCCATAGAGCACGCGGAGTTGCGAAAGGTACCGGCGCCTTCGGTGCTTTGGCCTATAGATGTCACAAGCGCTGTAGTGTCAAACAGTGGGTTTTCCCACTCGGCCCGACCCGCGCCTGGTGAGCCATAAACGCGTTGGTCGCGCAATGCGTGTCGGAGCGGTTCTGGATGGGGCTCCGCGTATTGGACGACACAACATCACCGCTATTGACTTGCGAACAGACGCAGCGTCCTACGGAGGTGCCTTTTATTTCAGCAGCGTGCGCACTGGACTGTGCTACGACCGATGAGCAGTGATCGTACGTGTAGCTGATGTGCATTCCAGAGATGCCTTCCGCTGGCCTCTGGGTCTTTCGATGTCACAGGTACTGCCGATGGAGGAGTTCGTATCTCCAAAGTCGCTGAGTAGGCGCGAGGTGTGGCTGTCTCTACGCGAGACTTGGGACCCAGCCCGAACCTTCATCGTCAGGACCCCCCCGACGGTGGCGGTTGCCACTATAGGGATGGTTGGATATTCGCTAGTGTCACAGAGCTACATACAGCAGACAGATCTTATAGGAGGAGCTGTTCTTCATGGGAGGCGGGAGGTACAGCTCGGAGGAGTTTCCGACGCAGAAAACGACTGACAATGCCCCAGATGCCGACACACACGCTAAACTAAGCCTATCCACAAGCGTGCCGGCTCTACCGGGCACGCCCAGTATTCCGCAACGTCGCCTTCACCCATCCCTTCAATGCCATCCCTGTTCCGAATCCTGCCCCAAGTCCACAGATTCCCTATATATTGCATGGTTTCTGAGGCTCCCTCGTCTCAGAGGGGTTTCTAAGAGAGAGAAAGACCTCGTGTGCCATGTAACGTTCTCTATGTATTAGTTGAGCTGCAGACGAAAACAAGAACCGGAACGATAAGCAAAAGAAGTTGACCCACTCAGGCAGAGGCCCTTTCGAAAATGACAACAGCAGTGGTTGGACACGGAGTGCGGGCTTCCAGGTGGGACAGAGGATATCAGAAAAATAGCGGATGTGGGGAGCCAGAGGAGCAGGAGGGAGCCCTGGGCTGCGGCTCTTTAAGGGTGCTGAGGATACACGTGCACGGCGCATCTGTGTGGCTACAGAGCGCGCTGGGGCATGGATCCTCTGGTGCCGCCGGTGAAATGATCCCCGGCGGGATCCTATACCTTGTCGACTTCGGCCGGTGCTCCTTTCATTCGGTCCCGGACAGAAAGCACGCCGAATGCGCTTCAGGGGTCAGCCCCTTACTGCGAAAGGTGAGTCATCAGCGCGGGAGCCGCCAGGGGAACCCCTTCCATCATAAAAGTTATTGCAACCCCGGCCAGCAAAGCCCCGCATTCCACCGGCACAAACGCAGCGACCCGTCCACCACCAACCCGGTCAGTGCGTCACGGTGGTTCTTCTCCCCCAGACCCGAGGAGAAGTAAGACCCCGTGTCTGGCCCGTCCCGCCGGCACGCCTCTCACACCAGCGGCGTGAAGGTGTGGGGCGGGTAACCAGCGGAAAATTGCGGCGCATACTTTCGCACCCGAATGGTCCGAGGTAAGCGGGGGCAGCTGACCAGGCGGGAGATGTGCGCGGGTGCCGTCAGGAAACCACCGGCTTGTCCCGCCACAGCTGCGCTACAGATGACACGTGAGTCGCCCGCAGGTCATGGCGCAGCGCCGAAGACTGTGTCCCGACGGGGAGCGGCGGCTCCACAACCGCCGCTGTGAATCACGGGTAGGCCCGCAGCATCGTGGTCACCCGCTCCAGCACCTCCGTGCGACGACAGGTGCGCATTGTGACTTCCCGGGCAGCTGAAGAGGCTGAGGGAGCCGGAAAGGCCCGCTAGATCGCCTCAGCGGCGCTCTCGGGTGGACGCCTGCGGCATTGGGAAGGCCGTCGACGGCAGCCGTGGTGTCGCCGTCATTTCCACGCCCGTCATGGCGCCGCCCATTCGGCCAACGCATTGCAGCCTGTTCAGCCACAACCGAGAGCCGTGAACGCAGCGGGCGGATCAGCCAGCGCGCGCCGCCTGCGGCAGCGATGCCCACACGGCCGGGGCCCTGTCAGGTGCGCCGTGTGCGCGAAGTGTCGCTGAGGAAATCCCCTCGGCGCCGCGAGCATCGCAGCCCAGCTGTCCGCGACTACCCCAAGGGAGTGGGGTAGGCAAGTGGTTGGTAGGTCGGCCGTTCCCACTGGAGGCGTCAGGGACTGGAGCAGGTCGGTGATCTGCAGCGGAACACACTGAAAGGGGGAGCCGCCGAGCGACCCCACCACCGCGAGAGTCGCCTCAGCAACGAACGCTGTCAAACACATCTGAGCGTTCGGAAGCAATGGGACCCGCAAAGTTTCTGTGACAGAGCAGGCTGCAAGAGACGTGGAAGTGGCCGCGCTCACCAGGACCTCGGACGCTGGAGGCGACAGAGGCGGCGGCGTGTCAGTATCTGCCCCAACATCAGGCCACGGCCACGTAGTGGTGCCCCCGGAAGTCGTGGAAGGCGCCACCCCCGCCCCCCCCGAGACAGTGAGGAGATCTGCCCCTGCCACAAACACGCCCGCCTTGGCGACCACCGGTGACACCGAGACCGCCAGAGCGAGCTCCCGCTGCGCCGACACGGTCAGCTCCGCCGCCCGCGGCGTTGCCAGCCACGACGCCGCGTGGGCGGCCGACGTGGCGACAGAGCGGTCCGCAAGCCCAAGCCCCGCCATGCGGACGAGGAGGGTGGCGTGGATGAAGCCTCTTATCCGCGTCTTCCACAAATAGTTCGCAGCGCAAAGCAGACGCAGCGGCGACCGCCGCATCGTCGCGTTCACCTCCGTCATCAGCGCCGTCGCCGCCGCCGGTGGCAGGCACCACAGCACTGACGTCACTAACAGCGCCGCGCCCATACGCAGCAGCAGCAGCTGCACATGCGCGACGTCAGGCGGGTTGGAGGCGACGGCTCGCACGACCTAGGCGTTCGACGCCGCCATCTTGTCGTCGAACACAGTGCCAAACTCTGCCCGCCCGATCGGGATGCCAAAGTACGTAAACGTCTCCGGGGTAGTGAGGTCGGCGGGCGAAATTCGGAACCAGCCCATTCCCCACGCGCGTCGGCATTATATTCGCTGCAGCTCTCCTCAATGGCTGCCCGAGGTACAATCTCCAATGAACAAGCTATAGGAAGGAGCTCCCAGAGTTTATCTTCTCATCAAGACTCAACTGCAGGTGCCAGTGGTAATCGAAGACCGCTCTGGAACACTCTGCTTGTATTTCCAAGACCAAGCCTACCTCATCAACACAGACAGTGTCACAGTACCGGCGCCTCATGGCGCCCGCATCGCTTTTAATGGCCGCCGATCGCAAGATGTCCTCCTGTGCCGTTGGCGTTATACTCTGATGGACAGCAGGGATTATCATTGGACGGGCGCAAGAGTCGAATGGAAGAGGGAGAAGTGTTTCATGGGGTGTGGCGTCAAGGCACTGGTCCCGCGGGCGGAGGCGTGACCGCTGGCACCGGGCTCGTCAAGCTTCTGGAAATTCGCTGTAGTTGGTATGAATGGCGAGTTTTGTCTCGTTAACGGCAAGCAGGCATGCGATAGCGGCTGCGAGGGAGGCTTTCAGGGTCGACCAGCATCGCGTCTGAGTCTGAGGAACTGTCTCGACGGCACAGTCTCAAACGAGAATACAGCGTGCTGATTGGCCAGACACTCCTTCGCCCACGTGTCTGACAAATAGCAGGCCGACATACGTGTCAAGACAAGGGTCGAGCGCCTCCGTCAAGACTAGAGCTGTCAATATTACGACCATGTATGGAAAAATGCACGAAATTTCCGTCTTGCAGGCACAGGGGCCGTCAGGGCCGCTTTCTTGAAAGAGAAATTTCCTTTCCCGTCTCGAGACCCGACACGATCTGTCAATGGAGTTCTCCTATTGGTGTATCTCCGGCTCTTCACGTCGACGCTTCTTCGGCCCTGCTGCAGCCAGCGCCAGACTTGGCGTTCTGACAGTGGATCGACCACCATCCCCCTCCCCACCCTCGCATGTTACCCGTTCATTTCATCCCCTATCTTTTCTTTTTCCCTATCAACAGTGCCCTTTCTCCAACTCCCGCCGACCCCTGCTCCTCCCATGGCGCCCGGCGGCGCCGTGGTGCCCCCGCCGGAGAAGCGCACGGGGGCATGGCTGTACGTGAAAAGGGATACAGTCCCAGGTCGGACGAACTGTCGTGATGAGGGTTGCCGGTGGGGTACTACCCCTAACAAGACCCGCGCCAGAGACCACTTGGTTGGCTGCGCAGAGGCAAGCCGGTCGTTTCCGGAGATGATGGGTGTACTAATGTGGCAAGCCCCCGCCCCTGGTGCTCTCCCCCCTGCTACTGCCGCGCAGTTACACGAGTGGAGGATGCTGTGGACGGAGGCAATGTGCGAGTCGTGCCTGCCGCTCGGATGTTTTGAGACGGCGGCGTGGCGAGCAGCCTTGGGAGCTGTTACCACTGGCCGGTTTACGGGCCCCGGCGACCGCCGCACGCTAGCCACGACCTGCGTTCCGCTTGTGGCGGCAAAGACGAATGCGCTGACGGCTGCCCGCATTCGCGAGGAAAAATCTACGGCTGTTTCGATGGACGGCGCCACAGTCAACCGTCGAGGCGTTTACAACTTCGTGTCCTACTCACCACTTGTGCTCCTGTACGGGCCGGCACGATTGGGCTCGACGTCAGCCACCGGGGCCAACTTGCTAGAGGCCATGAAGGACTCGTTGCAAGAGCCCATTATGGCTGTCGCTCGTCTTGGGAGCAGCGCTGGTGGCGGCCCGGTGGCACAACGACCGCGGTGGCGCCGCCTGTTGGAGGAGCGTGTGGCAGCTGTCATTACGGGCTCGCCTAGTTCGATGATGCGCATGCGCAACGATGGTGTAAGTTACGGCACGTTTCTGTTCGGGTATGGGTGCGCCGCCCACGCCAGTAACCTGGTTGCCCAGAATGCAGCCAAGCTTGAGCCGTTTGCGTCCGCGCTGCGGCACTCGCTGAATGCTACCGTGTTTTTTATGCGCTGCGTGCGCGCACGCACGGAGCACGAGCGCACGGTGGCCACTATGGCGGTTCCTGGGCAGCCGCCTATTCCTTCCATGCAGCCTGACAGTCACACGCGGTGGGCGGGGGAGGCCGCTACAGTGGTTGCTATACAGGCCAACCTCATCGCCATGCGCCGCACACTGTTTTCCAATACCCTCTTGACGCCCCCGTTTGACATCCCCAGCAGTGTGGTGCAGGCGTTGGAGGCCCCGAGCCGAGACGCCATTGGCCGATCAACTCCATACCTCAAGACGCTGGCGGCAGTGGTGGCCTTGCTCGAGGCGGACGCAGCACCGTTGTCTTCCTATGCTGGGCTTTTTGCCACCCTACGGTCTTCACTGGGTACCCATTTTCTTGATTTGCCGGCCGGGACTCGGGCGGCGCTACAACTTAGCCTGTCGGCACGCTACGCTGCATTCTCAAATCCGATGATTGCGCTGGCGTTTTACCTGGACGGTTTTTGGGGCCCCGCACGAGGGCAATGGCCGGCTTGCCGTGAGCGGTGCGGGAGGGCGTGGGGGCGGTGACTCTGCCTGAGCTGCGCGACGCGGCTATCGCATCGCTAGCGCATGGAGACGCCCCTTTGGCCGCTTGGCTGCAGGCAGAGCTCAGCGAGTTCCTCGCCCTTGCTGCGCAGCCGCGGTACGAGGAGTTTTGGAAGCGCCTGCACCCACGGACCTGGTGGTGCCTGCATGGCGAGTGCTTCGAGTTGCTGCACCCCATTTGTATGTGTTTGTTCTCGTACCCAGCGTCGGCTGCAGGCGGGGAGCGTGCCTTCAAACGCCTGGGCCAGGTGCTCACCGCTCGGCGGAACCGCATGTCCCCGCTCCTGGTTGACCAGCTAACTCGCATTGCTTTCAACTCTGCACAGTTGCGCCGCCCTGACCCCGTTACTGCCTTTTCGCGTTCCTCGACTGAGATGAACCTCCGCAGAGTTTTCGCTGGCGAGGATGTTGAGGCGGGGGTGGGCGGCGTGGCGGGTGGGGCTGACACTGGGGGTTTGGGCGTAGCGGCTCTTGCTGGGAGGATCGTCGCAGAAGGCGGGGCCAGTGTCGACGCTGACTTTGGTCGCGGTGGGGGTGGGGGTGGAGGTGGGGGTGGGGGTGGGGTGTATGGCTGGGCGGAGGAGGAGGAGCGCCCTCCCGACATTGAGGCAGCCGATGTCGATGCTATTGTGGCAGAGCTATTGTCATGGCATACGAAAGCAGCCTCGACGCACTTTTTTTCTTGGACATACACACCTTGAAGAAGGAGAGGAGGCCGGGAGCGGAGGCCAGGCGAGTATGATGTGCGACCGAGTCGCTGCTGGCACTGATGTGCTGCCCGCGCCTGACAGTGACGCTCCTGTCGGGACAGAGAATGGTTGACAGTGAATGGCCTGGACAGGCTTCCAGAAAATTCCTTGCACTGCAATCTTTCCTTTAGAAATATGACAGCTCTAGTCAAGACAGGGCCTGAGAGCACTAGCGGGGGCCTGCGCGTCCCGGATGTTCACCATGCTCTGGTTAGAAAAATACACTACTCATCTGACTAGGCGCCCCGCGACTACCGAAAGGGTGCGGAGTTCATTCGTAACGGCAATTGAAGCCTGGCGCCAGGCCGCTATCGCCATTGCGCAACAATGCCAGGGGATGGAGGGGTTCCCAAATCCGCTCCGTATGGCCACGAGACATCTTTCATCGCATCGTTCGATTGATGCCCGTAAAGAGCGGACAGTTCATACTTCGCTTTGTATCGCGGCTACCTGCGCAGATTTGGCGAAGGTGACACCGCAATGGAAACGAAGATGGCGAGCTGGCGCACAGATGCAGAAAACATTTATAGTTCGCCTCCGCGGATTGATGAAATGGCGCCACAATATATTAAGTCCCAGAAGAGCTAGACTCTGCACCATGTTAGTATGTTAGACTGATCCGCACCTTGGATCCTGGCACGTCGAATTCTCTCGAGAGACGGTCACGATTGCCATCCTCCGTGTCGGTTGCTCGAAGGGCTCCTGCTCCACTCGCACAAGACGGCAAGCGGACCTGGCCCAATTTGTTGTGCGCACATCGGCATCTCGCCTGAAAATTTCGTGACACAGTTATTCCCCGATGATCGAGCGCCCCTGAGACGCGAACTGCACGCGTGCCAGAATTACTGAAGCCGCCACTCTTGGAGGCCACTTCCCGACAACAGATGGCAGAAGGACCTTGTGCGGCGCGTTCAGACCGTGCCGGCCTCTGATCTGGTATCCGCATCCTTGCATGATGACCAAGTTTTGTCTCACTCGTCTGTGTGTGCGTATTCGTCGCGCGAATGATTTTAGTGGCGGATGGCGACGTACGAGGAGCCGTAAGGCCGAGACTTGAGTGCAGAGACAAAACTAGTCGATGGCGCGTCAGCTGCTCTGCCTCTTAGCCGTTAAGGACGGCAACAGCCGGAACAGTCACTCATTGCAACGTGTGGGCGAGATCGCCGGTCACACCCGTTCAGGGGGTTCGCTCCGAAGCCGGTCCTCGCCAGCTCGAGAGTCATGGTTCCGACAGGCACTTAATGCAGTCCCATCCGACTGTTGCTGATACAGTGCGTTCTCGTTATAAGAGACTGCTGATTCGGCTCAATATGAACAAAAAGTGGCCCACACGGACTGGAATGGAAGACTCGCGACCCATATTCTTTTGTA